>OFCP01000043.1_pt1 | contig 98607 bp, 96 predicted proteins | sample 1520831 | NCBI WGS metagenome assembly OFCP01 (sample SAMEA2699039, study PRJEB24076) | metagenome | biome: Human gut stool | place: Spain | collected 2013-03-20 | reverse complement strand
ACATTACCTCTCACTGTAGATGAATGCGAAGTAATTGAATACATGGGTCTCGATTGGAAAAGTTATCTACCAAACAGTAAAGTTAAACCAAAAATTGAACTGGTAGAACTGCAAGAGAAAATTTCTTCTATGAGCCAAGCTGAACTAGATAAATTAAAAAATCAATACCAGAAAAAACTTATAGAAGAAATCTCGAAATCATACAAAAATAGAAATACAAAAGAAAATGAAGACTAAATTATTATGTATCATATTCTTGTCAATCCCAACTGTAATGGCATATGAAATGCGGTTATCAGGGCCAAATATCTGTAAACAAGATACAATATATCCTTATGAAGCTATCATGAAGCGCGAAAATGACGATAAGAAAAAAGGGAATTTGAAAGAGCTAAAATATGAGTGGTTTCTTCCAGGATTTATTCCAGAGAAGGCAGATGAAAAGACTCCAATAGCTAAAGTGCGCACCCCCAAAGTTGAGGCATTTTCTCCCGATCCTAAAAAATGGCCCAAAGCCTCAGCAGCATGTAATGGCAAAGCTATTTGGTCGCGAAGACCAGTACAAGAAGTCAAAACATCTAACCGAATAGATGTAACAATATCTCCACAACAACTAAGGTAAATAATATCAGGGGACTTGCCGTATTCCTATGGCAGTCCCCTATTCTAAGCAAGTTACTATTTATTTGCAACGGAAAGGCCATACCACCCTTCCCCGAGCAGCTTCACCAAGGTGAAGGAATATTCCCCCTTGCGGTTGGGCTCCTTGCTGCGGGAAAGCAGGACGCGCACGCGGAGCATGTCAAGTTCGTCATTAGCGTTCAGCACCCGGTATGGGGAATGCTCCATTTCCTCATTGATTTTAAACAGCATAAACAGTCGCTTGCCCGTTTCCGATTTTCTGGGAACATAAACCATGGGCCGCGCAATGCTGCGCTCCTCCGACCCGTTCATTCCGGGAGCGATCAGCTTGAACGCGTAGTTGTCCTTATTCTCCGACATGCGGTCCCGGATCATCCACACGCGGAATTCCGCGATGTCCTCCCCTTTTCCACGGACAAAATCCTCCCAGTTCACCGGCTGGTAGCGGGCGAACTGCTGCCAGTCCAGCTTCCAGGCGCCATCCTGTCCATCCTTGAAAAAGCAGAATTCCATGTCGGGCGTCTTTTCAAAGCCTATCAGCAGCTGGGCGCAGGGATGCCCCTCCACCTCAAGCACGGCGAAACTTTTAGGCCCCACGGGCTTGCTGGCAATCACCTCAGGCGGAGATACGGCGTAATGCCTGACCATCAAAGGAAGCGATTGCAGGGAATTCCACACGAAGGAGGATTTCTGGACCACGTCCGGAGCGCTCAAATATTTCTGCGCCTCCACCAGGCAATTGCGCAGCAGGTCCTGCCGCTCCATCGGGGGGATGTGGCAGGGAGGCCAGAAACTGTAGTCCACCTTGTCCTTCAGCGTGGCCTGCAATTCCCCGGACAGCATCTCCGGCGTGGCGCAAATCCGCGCGGCGGCCCCTGAATCCCGAGATGCCTGGCGCTTCTGGAGCCAGAAAAAAAGGCCGCCGAAAAACAGCCCCAGCGCCATCATGAAGAAGATGACGGAAAGAATGCGCCCCAGCGCGCCGCCCGCTTTTCCGCCGCTCCTGCGCGCGGCAGGGGAAAGGGGCGGTTTATTGTCAGATAAATCACTCATTTTAAACCGGAAATACCCACAGAAAACAACTGCGGAAGGATGGTCAAACACTACCGGAACGCCAAGGGTAACGCAACGATAAAAAACAGACACATTTTTTTATCCCTTCCGGAGAAAATTGTTTCACATCCACAAGCGGGTGATGTACATTAAACCGGACGAGTTTCAAGAACTCCCACCTTACCTTTCACCCCTCCCTCTTTTTAACGCCATGTTTGGATCATTCACCACCGTTCCCGCCCCCAAGGGCAACAAGAATCCTGAATCCACCCCCAGCTGGATGGACGTAGCCAAGAGCCAGGACACCCCCGAACCGGTTGCGGAAGCCGTACCCTCCCCCGCTTCCTACGCCCCCACTACGCGCGTCCAGCAACTGACCCGCAACGTGCTGAACTCCGACGTGGAGGTTGTCGGCTCCCTGCGTTTTTCCGACGACCTGCTGATTGACGGCACCGTTGAAGGCGACATTTCTTCCGAAGGGGTGCTCTCCGTAGGCCAGAATGCCGTCATCCGCGCGGAAATCAACACCAAGTCCGTCATCATCCACGGCAAGGTCATCGGCAATGTAACGGTTACGGACCGCGTGGAACTGAAAAGCACCGCGGAACTCGTAGGCGACATCCAGGCCGCCTCCCTGGCTATTGAAGGCGGCGCGATCTTCATCGGCCATTCCACCGTAGGCGCCCCCACGGTAGGCACCGCCGGAGCCTCCGCCGCGAAGAAAGCGGCCCCCGTTCATACCTTCACTCCGGAACCGGAAGCCCCCGCCCCGACCAGCCAGAGCACGCTGGACATTGACGCGGAATAAGAAAAACCTTCCACCAGCCATTTTCAGGGGCGTCAAAGGAACGGATCGTTCTTTTGCCGCCCTCTTTGTTCCATGACTCCCTCCTTCCATCCCGTTCCACGGACCAGCAGCGCGCCTTCCGGGAAAATCAGGCGTCCCGCTCCGGCCCCGCCCTGGACGCTCCCGGCAGCCGCGGAAAGGAGGCCTGCGCCCACCCGGGAGGTGGAATGCTTTTCCTGCCGCAAAAACACTTCCGTTCCCGTCACGGCCGTTTCCGCCAGATGCGGGCACTGCTCCGCCTACATCAAGCTGGACGACGTTATCCTGCACAGCAGGACGCACAGAACGAAGGTGCAGACCTGCGGAAGCGTCACCGTGCAGGCCAATGCAGACCTGAAGGGACTGAACATCGAATGCCGGGACCTGGTCTTATACGGCAGGGCGTCCGGCGATTTTCTGTGCCGGGGCGTCTGCAAGATCAAAACGGACCAGCACATCTCCGGCTCCATCTCCGCCCGCAGGCTGGTGGTGGAAAAAAAGACGACGGTGCTGGTCACAGGAGCCATCCAGGTGGAAAACATCTGGATACAGGGTTCCCTGGAAGGAACGCTCACGGCGGATGAAACCGTTACCATCCACCGGCATGCCAAATTCCTGGGGGACATCACGGCGCGCCGCCTCATCATTGAGGAAGGGGGGGCGCACCAGGGCTCCTTTACCCGGCTTACGTGACATGAACCTTCCCATCTCCATCCGCGGCGCACGCCAGCACAACCTCCGGAACCTGGATCTGGACCTTCCATCCAACAAGCTGATCGTGTTCAGCGGCCCTTCCGGCTCCGGAAAATCCTCCCTGGCGTTCGACACGCTTTTCTCCGAATCCCGCAGGCGTTTCCTGGATTGTCTTTCGGCACGGGCCAGGCAGGGCATGGAACAGCCGGAAAAGCCGGAGGTGGACAGCATCACCGGACTGCCCCCGGCCCTGTGCCTGGAACAATCCGCCAGGCAGCAGAGTTCTCGCACCCTGCTGGGGAGCATCACGGAAATTCTGGACTACCTGCGCATCCTGTATGCGGCTGCCGGCACTCCCCATGACCCGGAAACGGGCAAGGAACTGGTGCGCAAAAGCCCGGACCAGATTACGGAGGAACTCGTCTCCCTGCCGGAACAGACGCGCCTGGTCCTGGCCGCTCCGGCGGAAGCCCTGCTGGCCCAGGATCCTGCGGCGACTCTGGGCGACTTCCAGCGCCAGGGCTTTCTGCGGGTCTATTGGAACGGGGAAATGCAGGATATTGAGGAAATAGGCTCCCCGGCTCCTCCCCCGCCGGATGCCGCCCTGGTCATCGACCGCATCATCGTCCGCGGGGAAAACACGGCCTCCCGCCTGGCGGACTCCCTCCAAACGGCCCTCCGGATCAATCCGGACGAGGTGCGGGCCATCATCACCAGGCCGGGGGAAGAAACTACCGTCCAGGCCTTCCATACCCGCTACCGCAACCCGGAAACGGGCTTCCTGCTTCCCCAGCTTACGCCCCGCCATTTCTCCTTCAACTCTCCACTGGGCGCGTGCCCTTCCTGCCAGGGCTCCGGCCTGAATGAGCGGGAAAAAGGCCCATGCTCCGCCTGCGGCGGCCTGCGGCTCTCCCCCCTGGCGCTGGCCGTCACCATGCACACGCCGGACCGCGCCTATAACCTGGCGGAACTGACGGCTCTACCGCTGGAAGACATGGCCGGAGAGCTGGAACGGCTGAAGACGCCCGCCTCCCTGGCGGCGGCGCTGGACCCGCTCATGAAGGAGATCAACAAGCGCGTGCGCTTCCTGAACGAACTGGGCCTTTCCTACCTCTCCCTGGACCGGCAGGCAAACACTCTTTCCGGCGGGGAACTGCAAAGGGCGCGCCTGGCCTCCCAGCTGGGCGGCGGTCTTTCCGGGGTCCTTTACATCCTGGACGAACCTACTGCCGGACTTCACCCCGCCGATACGGACCGCCTGCTCCGCGCGCTCCGGACGCTCCGGGACCAGGGCAACACGGTCCTGGTAGTGGAGCACGACGAACAAATTCTGAACGCGGCGGACCATCTGGTGGACATGGGCCCCGGCTCCGGCACCCACGGCGGCCGTATTCTGGCGCAAGGTCCCCTTCCGGAAATTCTGGAAAACGCCGAGAGCCCTACCGGAGCATGGCTCTCCGGCAAACGGAGCATGCCCGCCTCCGGACACAGGACGGTTCCCACCGGGCATCTGGTCCTGGCCGGGGCGGACAAGCACAACCTCAACAACGTCACCCTGAACATCCCGGTAGGCACGCTGACCTGCATCTCCGGGCCCTCCGGTTCCGGAAAATCCACTCTTGTCCGGGACTGCCTCATTCCCGCGGTCAGGCAGGACATCCCCGGGAAAAAGGGCGTTCCGCGCCGCGTGCAGGGCTCGGAACACTTCAACCGCCTCGTCGTCATCGACCAGTCGCCCATCGGCAGGACGCCGCGCTCCACGCCGGCCACAGCCACCGGACTGCTCCAGGTTCTGCGCCCCCTTTACGCCCAGCTCCCTCTTTCCAAGCAAAGGGGATACACGGCGGCGCGCTTTTCCCCCAACATCCGCGGGGGGCGCTGCGAACGGTGCCTGGGCACGGGCATGATTGAAGTGGACATGAACTTTCTGGGCAACGTCACGATGCCCTGCGACGCCTGCCAGGGCCAGTGCTACAACCGGGAAACGCTGGAAGTCACCTGGAAGGGAAAATCCATCGCCCAGGCGCTGGCGCTGACGGTGGATGAAGCGGCGGAATTCTTCTCCTCCCTGCCCCGGGCCGCCGCTATCCTGAAAAGCATGCAGGACGTAGGCCTGGGATACCTCAGCCTCAACCGCCGGGCAGACACCCTCTCCGGCGGGGAATCCCAGCGCATCAAAATAGCCGCGGAGCTGGCCAAGGCCCCGGCCTGGAAACTGGCGGAGGACGGCAAGCGCGCCCTCTTCATTCTTGACGAACCTACCAGCGGCCTCCACTTCAATGAAGTGGCCCTTCTTCTGACGGCTCTTTTCCGTCTGAGGGACGCCGGGCACACCATCCTCTGCGTGGAACACCACAAGGACCTGCTGAACGCCGCGGACTACCTGGTTGACATGGGCCCCGGAGCCGGAAGACATGGCGGAAACATCGTGGCGGAAGGAACGCCCGCCGCCGTAGCAGCCATGCCGGAAGCCCCCACGGCGCCGTGGCTTCTCGCCCGTTAAGGAAGAATAATTATTATTATCTTGACGTTTTTCAGGCTTTTATCTAGCAATATGGGAATTCCTCTCTGCTTTTCCGATGAATCCCCGTTCCTTTTCCCTAGCGCTGCTGGCGCTGTTTCTTCTTCCTGAAACACTCCATGCCACGCCCGTATTCCTTGAAAACGTCTCCGAATCCGGCGGATGGTATGACTGCAACAAGAAAACCAAATGGAAGTGGGGCAGCGGTTCCATGACAGACCGTCCTTCCGGCTACTACAGCCCGGACAATCCCGTAGACAGCCAGCTCTGCTGGGCAGCGGCGGCCTCCAACGTTCTTCAATGGTGGCAGAATACCAGAAGCGACCTCTCACCTACGACCCCCAACGGAAAATCCTCCACTTACGGCAACATGCCGGAAGCCTGCCAGCTGCGCATTTACCAAACCCTGGCGACGAGCTGGACTGACAAGGGAGGGTCCGTGGAACAGGCTTACAACTGGTGGTTCAACGGAGGAATGCTTCCCTCCGCCTTTTATGGGACCGACTCCACGATCAGGGACAACCCCTCCTCCGAAGGAGGCTACTGGAAAGAGCTGAACCTGACCGTGACCTACGACAAGTGGGGAACGCCGGACAACACCCCGCTATTCAATTCCTACACCTTCTGGGAGGGCGATACCAGGGACGGAATCTACAGCGTTTTGAAAAACAGCATCAACAACAACTGGGGAACCACGCTCAGCATCGGCGAGTACGGAACCGGCCACGCCATCACCATGTGGGGCTATGATATGGACGCGGACGGGAACCTGATTATCTACCTGACGGATTCCGATGACTATGCATTGGGAATGTTCCGGCAGAAAGTTATCGTGGACGATGAGAAACACATCTATCTGACCAGCGTGGACGGTGAAAACAACGTGTACGGCTATAATTACGGTGAAGCAGGCCTGACCGGCACGCGGCTGGGCGAACTTCAAAGCTTCACCGCCCCGCTGGGAGACCTCAGGATTCCGGAACCCGGCACTGGAATTCTCTCCCTCTGCGGCGTATTCCTTGCCGTGTCCCGCCGCAGGCGCATCCTGCGGTAAGGCCATCCGAACTCCTTTCTCTCTCAAAAACGGGTCTTGATTCTTGCCGGGGAAATGTGCAGAATCGGGAAACGCATAAGTTCAGAAGAGCATGAATTGTTCCAATGTTCTCCAGTGCGGTTACCTGTGAAATGAATGACGCTTCCAACAACCACGGCGAGCTGGAAAGCACCGTCTCGACCTATTCCGTCGACATAGAAACCCTTCAGCAGATAGCCCTGAAAGGAGACGCCCAGGCACTGTTTCAACTGGCGATCAGTTATGAACAGGGGCGCGGGGTAGCAGAAAACCAGCAGGAAGCCTTCTACTGCTACCAGCAGGCGGCGGAACTGGGCCACGTGACAGCCCAGCTCAACCTTGGCTGGGCCTACTCCAACGGCATAGGCGCCCCGCAGGACAATGACAAAGCCTTTTACTGGTACCGGAAAGCCGCCGAGCAAGGCCATCCCACCGCGCAATTCGACCTCGGATTCTGCTATATCAACGGGCTGGGCGTGGAAAAAGACGAAAACCAGGCCATCACCTGGTACAAAAAAGCGGCGGAACAGGGTCACGCGGTAGCCCAGCTCAACCTCGGCTGGATTTACGCCAACAGCGCCAGCCAGAAAAACTGGGAACAGGCCGTGTACTGGTACAAGCAGGCCGCGGAACAGGGGGATCCCCGTGCCCAGTACAACCTGGCCTGGTGCTACGGCAATGGAAGCGGCACTCCCCGGAATCCGCAAAAAGCCGCCTACTGGTATGAGGAGGCCGCCATGCAGAACCACGCTACGGCCCAGTATAACCTGGGCTGGTGTTATGAAAACGGTTTCGGCGTGCAGCCGAATATCGACAAGGCGCTGGTATGGTACCACAAATCAGCCCTCCAGGGCCAGATCACGGCCCAATACACGCTGGGCTGGTGCTACGGCAACGGCCGGGGCATGGAAGTGGACATGGCCAAAGCCGTCCACTGGTACACCAAGGCCGCCGAACAGGGCCATACAACGGCCCAGCTCAACCTGGGGTGGTGCCACCTGAACGGCAAGGGAACGCCCGTCAACCGGGAGGAAGCCTTGAAATGGTATCTCAAGGCGGCGGAACAGGGCAACGCCACAGCCATGTTCAATGTGGGCAACTGCTACGCCCACGGCTACGGCATTCCGCAGGATGACGAACAGGCGGCGGAATGGTACCAGAAAGCCGTCAGGCACGGCAACAAAAAGGCCGCCAGCGCCCTGCGCCACCTGGCCTCCAAGCAGGAAAAAGAGAAAAAACCGGATGCGGAGGCCTGAAAAAACGCTTCTTCTTTTTACAAGAATCGGAGAATCCCTTTTCGCAGCGCAGCAGCCATCAAAAAACGCAGGGAAAAAACATATCCCCATGGCTTAAAGAAAAAACGTCCGCCTGGGATTGAAGGCCCCCGGCCTTCATCAAGAAGCCGTTGCATTCCATCACCGCCGCCTCTTCCTCCCACCGTCCGCCGGGCCTTTCCGGGACAACCTTTCCACCGCCTCCGGTAGCCGTGTTGCGCCATCGCCGCCCAGCACGACGTCAATATCCTCAAGAGCGCGAATCAGATCAATCACTTCCCGCCGGGGCAAGGCCCCACCCGCAGACATGCAGAAATGAGTGCGGCACGCCAGCGGCCTTCCCTGGTAAATCATGCACTTCCCCTGCCCGTTCAGAAATGGGCAGCTTCCGTCCGGCGGCAGCTCCACGCGCGTGCGTCCGGCGGCGCGCCACGCCTTCCAGGCCATCCACGCCTCCCCCAGCGTCACATGCGGCGTCTCTCCTGTCAGCCGGAACCGGCAACAGTCCGCCACGCCCGTGCAGGAACGCTGCGCCCGGGAAGCCCGGAGAGCGCCTTCATCCAGAAGGCGCCGCACTTCCATCAGCATTTCAGCGGAGGGAACAGCTCCCTCCGCTCTTCCATGACGGCACTTTCCCGGTGCCATGACTGCGGCGGTTAATGCGTCAGGCCATCGGCCTTCGCCTGGTTCCAATACGCGTACTCGGAACGGTTGAAGTCCACATACTCCGGAGACAAATCCGTGGTGTACACCGTATGGGAAAACTCGCCCCGGTTCAAATTGATATCCACCTGGAATGCGGAAACCTGCACGGCCTGCCGCAAATCGTCCGACGGAGTATCCGCCTGCATGCCGCCGCGGCAGGCGGCCAATCCGGCGATGTCGATGTCGATCTTCTCTTCATCCACCTTCGCACCGCAATAGCCCACGGCATGGATAATGCGCCCCCAGTTGGGATCGTTCCCGTTCCAGGAACTCTTCACCAGGGATGACTTGGCGACGGCTTCCGCCGCCTTCTTCGCTTCATCCTCCGTACGGCCTCCGGTCACATGCACGGTCACAAACTTGGTCACGCGTTCGCCGTCCTGCACGATATGCTTGGCCAGCTCCAGCATCACATGGGCCAGAGCCTGCTGGAACGCGTAAATATCTTCCGGGGATTCCAGCTTCACGCCGGAAGCGCCGTTCGCCATCACCAGCACCGTGTCGTTCGTGCTCATGTCGCCGTCGATGGTGATGCAATTGAAGGAACTTTTCACGCCGGACTGCACGCACAGCTCCAGCACGTCGCGGGAAATGCCCGCGTCCGTCGTAATAAAGCACAGCATGGTAGCCATGCAGGGATTGATCATGCCCGCGCCCTTGCAGCACGCGCCGATGCGCACGGGCCTGCCCTGCACCATGAACTCAATGGCAATGATCTTCTCCTTCGTATCGCTGGTCATCACGGCCTGGGCCACCTCGTGCCCCTTGTCGCGGGAAAGGCCTTCCGCCAATTCCGGGAACTTCGGGTAAATGCGCATCATGGGCATCGGCAGGCCGATCACGCCGGTGGAGCACACGGCCACTTCCGCAGGCTTCAGCCCAAGAAGTTCCGCAACGCTCCTGCACTCGCCCCTGGCGTCTTCCACACCCTGGGCTCCGGTACACGCGTTCGCATTCCCGCTGTTCGCCACGATGGCGCGGATATTCCCCTTCCGGAGGTGCTCCCGGCTCACCTTCACGCAGGCGGCCTGCACTCGGTTGGTCGTGAACGTGCCTGCGGAAACGCAGGGTTCCGTGGAATAAATCAGGGCCAGGTCCAGGCGCGTGGCCGTAGGCTTCTTGATGCCGCAGCTTACGGCGCTCCCCACAAAGCCCTGAGGCGCGCAAACGCCCCCGTCAACCGGAATATAGGATGAATCATTCATCGTCTTGAAGTGCCTTCCAGCGTATCAAAAAACTACAGGACCCACAAGCCTTCCGTTTCATCGAACCCGCACATGATATTGAAGGACTGGACGGCCTGGCCGCCCGCGCCTTTCACCACATTATCCTCCGCGCTCATCAGAATCACGCGGTTCGTCCGGGGATCATGGGCCCAGCCGATGTCCACGCAATTCGTCCGCGTCACATTCTTGGTATCCGCAGGCTGGTTGCGGCCCAGAAGGCGCACGAACGGAGCCGCCGCATAAGCTTCTTCCAACAGGCGGCCGACGGACTCGGGATCCGCTCCCTTCTTCACCCTGGCCGTAATGGTGGAGCAAATGCCCGTATTCACGGGAATCAAATGGGGGGTAAAGGACATCACCACCGTCTTCCCGGCGGCATGGGAAAGCTCCTGCTCAATCTCGCTCAAATGGCGGTGCTTCGGCACGCCGTAAGCATGGAAACTCTCATTGCACTCGCAGAACAGCAGGGGAATGGACGCCTTGCGCCCTGCGCCGCTCACGCCGCTGCCGGAGCAGACCACGACGTCCTCCGGCTCCAGAATGCCGGCCTTGAACAGGGGAATCAGGGGAAGAAGGATGCTGGTGGGATAGCAGCCGGGGGAAGCTACGATGCGCGCCCGGGCAATCTCCTCCCTGCGCCACTCCGGAAGGCCATACACGGCCTCCTGCATCAGGGCCGTATCCGGATGGGCGTTGCCGTAATACTCCTCGTACACTTCCGGGCTGTCCAGGCGGAAATCCGCGCTCAGGTCAATCACGCGCACGCCGCGGTCCACCAGGCCGCGGGCATAGGAAGCGGCCACGCCATGCGGCAGCGCCAGGAAAGCCACCTCCGCGCCCGTGGCGGCAATCGCGTCCACATCGGAATCCGTAAACTTCAGGTCGGAACCCGGAACCTGCCGGAAACGGGGAAACACCTCCCACAACGGCTGTCCGGCATACTGGCGGGAGGTAGCGCACACCAGCTTCACTCCGCGGTGATTCAACAGGATGCGCAACAACTCCTGTCCGGTGTAGCCACTGGCCCCGACGACTGCAACTTGAACTTGCTTCATGACAAAAAAGATATGCTATGAAAAAAGACTCTTGCCAACACTAAAGTTTTCCTATATACACCTCGCCGTCGCAAGACACGGCCCCGGTCGGTCCGATTTTATCGGGTTGTAGCGCAGTCTGGTAGCGCACCTGCATGGGGTGCAGGGGGTCGCAGGTTCGAATCCTGTCAACCCGACCACTTTTAACCGCTGTAAGTTGAAAAGCTTACGGCGGTTTTTCATTTTCAGGCATATTGAAATAATTGCCGTCCACCTGCCTCTCAACATCATGGGGATGTGGGTCTTTCTATCCATGAGCCCGCGTCAATGCGGAAAAATTAGGAAAAGGAGAAAAGCACGTGGAATCGTTGTATTCTGCCCATTTGGCGTTTCCGCCTGACGTTGCATGCGGGATGACTTCTTTTTGAAATACATGCAAATTCCTTTCGCAAGGTGTCTGTCCTGAAACAGGTTCCCGAATAATCAGGAGATATGTATCCCAGGAAAAACAGGATGTTCACCAGCCGGGGTTATCCCGAACCAATTAGACAACAATCATGAATGAGATTATCACGATTAACGGAATCCTGATGACCACGCAGAATGAATTTTCCGCTCATGCAGGAAACGCAAGCATTCACGTCACGGCACAGGAAAAGGAAAAATGGAACTCAGGCGGTCAAGGACCTAAAGGAGACAAGGGCGATCCGGGAGCCCCGGGACCGGAAGGCCCCCAAGGCCCCAAGGGTGAACCCGGCATCCAGGGCCCTGCCGGTCCACAGGGCCCCAAAGGGGACAAGGGAGATAAAGGGGATGCAGGTCCCGAAGGTCCGCAAGGTTCCAGCGTGCCTCCTGGCTGCTTCATGTGGTTCTGCGGCAGCACAGCCCCGAACGGCTGGCTGGAATGCAATGGCACGACTCTCCAAATCAGTCAGTATCCGGAATTGTACGCGGCAATCAGCACCACCTATGGCGGCGATGGCGTAACTACCTTCGCCCTTCCCGACTTGACAAGAGACAGCGGGTTGTTCATCCGTTCCACTTCTACAGAGAGAACTGTAGGCAGCGTGCAAGGGGATGCCATCAGAAACATTAAAGGAGCCTTTGGATTTTTGGGAACTGGTAAATCTCAAGGCTGGGCGACTAATTTAGAAGGCGCCTTCGGGTATATCCAAGACACGACAAATCGAAACACAGTTTCTATGTCAAGTACTGGCACGTTAAACAATACTACTAAACAATGGACTTTTGATGCATCCAAATCTGTACCCACTGCTGAAGAAAACCGTCCCGTCAATATAGCCTTCATGCCAGTCATCAAATACTAAGACAAATTTCAAGGACAGTCCTACGGACCGTTTCAACCGCTGCAGGTACCAACCTGCAGCGGTTTTTCTTTTTCTCAAAGAAAATCCTGGCCGCCTCTCCATGCGATAAAAACCATTCTCCAAATAAAGGATTCTTCTTTTATATTGTTAGCTCTTGAAGCCTTTGCTATAGAAACGGGCATCCGTTGGCCAGCCAGTACCACCAAATGCTCCAGCCGCCTGTTCCGGAAAAACAACTTCATTGACACAGGGAGTAACTCATATGAAAAAAATCCTGTCGTTTCTCACCATTTCACTGGTTTCCCTTCTCTCCGCCCAGGGAGCGAATACCCCCAGCGGCAGCATTCCCTTTGAGCTGGGCACTGCCAGCCGTATTTACGTGAAGGGGAGCGTCAATGGCAGCCGTCCCCTGCGTTTTCTTTTTGATACCGGAGCCACATCCATGGTCATCAGCACCAATTCCCTGAAAGGCGTTCCAATGGAATTCAACGAGACCGTCGTCAACCATGGCGCCACGGGGTCCGATGAAGTACGCGGAAGCACGGAGAACAAATTCACCATCGGGGGACGAAGCCTGGAGCACGTTCCCTTTATTGCCATTCCCTATTCACCGGACCAGTGGGACGGCGTGCTGGGCCTCTGGTTCATCCAACGGCAGGTAACGGAAGTGAATTACACGGACCGGAAGATTTACCTGTACCCGCACGGTTCCTATACGCCGCCGGCGAATGCCATCCGCCTGAAGATTGAGTACGTGATGGGCGTTCCGATTGTCCCCGCACAAGTGACGGTCAACGGAAAAACCCACCAGCTCCGTTTATCCGTGGATACCGGCTCCGACCGCGTTCTGGACCTCAATACGCCTTTCATCAAAAAACATCATTTGCTGGGCAGCCAAAAGCCCTTTTCCACTTCCCGCATTTCCAGTTCGGACTCCCATACCGGGGTTCTGGAAAACGTCATGTTCGACAGCATCCAACTGGGCGGCTGCAAGCTTCCGCTCATCCCCGGCGCCTTCTCCACCGTCACCAGCGGTATTCAGAGCATCGCGGAAATGGACGGCGTCATGGGCAACAACCTGCTGAAACGGTTCAACATGGTCTATGATTCCCGGGAAGGGTATATTTACCTGATTCCCAACAATCTGCTTTACACTCCGTTTTATGATTGCCTGCTCCGCCCGCAGCCGGACGCGGCCTTTTCTTCCAGAAAGTAAGGCATTCCGGCACCACCCCTACCCTACCGGGCGCTTCCGCGCAGGTTGATGATGCGGGTGCAGAGGTCCACCAGCCTGTTCCCCATGCGGGAATGCAGGACCCGGTAGATGCCGAAGAGGGCGCACCGCACGCGGAGATCGTTCCCCTTGGCAATGTGTCTCAGCAGGCGGAAGGGGGATTCCGGGGATTTGACGAACTCACGCCATTCATATTTGTCCAGCAGCGCCCGGACGGCGTCCAGGGCCTCCTTTTTTTCTGCCGCCGTCTGGTTCAACAGGTTGGAGGAAAAGAGCTGGATACTGCCGTTCAGCCAGTTCAGCACCGTAATCCCGGCTCTTTCCAGCACGCCCTGTTCCCGGTAGGCCGCCGCAATCAGGTCGATGCGTTCCAGAGCCGGATAAAAGCCGGAACCCTTTTTGTCCGGGGCCTTGTACACGTTCACCAGGGAGTCCGGGCGGGTAGGACGGTAGATGTACAGGCAGTCCGGTATTTTCACGATTCTTTTCACATAGGGCTGGAGCAGGTTGTTGAAGAGGGCGTCACTGCCCTGCTTCATTCCGGACCGGAAGCGAAGACCCGTCTTTTTCAGGAATTCCGCCCGGTACAGCTTGTCCCAGCACAGTTCGCTGAACGGCCCCATCGTCGTGAAGTCATAGTTACCGCAATGCCATTCCGGGCATTGCAGGCCGTTGAGCATGCTCCAGCGGACGGAGAGGGGCATGTCCCCCGCAATCGTCGCCCCCATGCACGCCACGTCCGCCCGGTATTCCTCCGCCGCCAGATACAGGCGCTGGAACATGACGGGGGAAATGTAGTCGTCCGGGTCCACAAAGCCGATGTATTCCCCGGAAGCCGCATCCAGCCCGGCGTTCCGCGCCGCCGCCACGCCCGCATTCGGCTGGTCGATGACGACGAACCGTTCATCCGCGGCTTCATATTCCCTCAGGATGTCCAGGGTTCCATCCCCGGAGCCGTCGTTGATGCAGATGATTTGAATGTCCCGGAGCGTCTGGGCACAGACGGTATCCAGGCATTTTTTCATGAAGGGGGCTACGTTGTAGCAGGGAATGATGATGGAAACGAGCGGCATGTTTTTATGAAAATAAAGGTTAGCATGATGAAGAAGAGTTTAATTGACGGAAGAGGTCCATCCACGCGGCGCAGACGGCATCCATCGCATAACGGGCCGCCTTGTTCCGGGCGGCTTCCCCCATGCGGCTCCTTAGCTCCGGCTGTTCCATCAGCCGGATGATGGCGCGGGCCAGGGCGTCCGTATCCCCGGGAGGAACCAGCAGGCCGTCTTCTTCCGGGGAAATGACGTCCCGCGGACCGCACGGGCATTCAAAAGCCACGCACGGCACGCCGCACGCCATGGCTTCCACCAGCACCATGCCGAAGCCTTCAAAGAGGGAGGGGAATACCAGCATGGAGGATTGAAGCAGTTTTTCCCGCACCTCCCCTGTGGCTCCGCGCAGCAGCACGTTTTTTTCCAGCCCTTTTCCCCGGACCAGGCGTTCAAGAGAACCGCGCTCCGGACCGTCCCCCCAAATTTCCAGTTTCCAGTCCGGATGAACGGCGGCCACTTTTTCCCACGCGCGTACCAGCAGGCCGAATCCCTTCACCGGAACCAGCCGCCCAACGGCCACAGCCCGCGGACGTTCCAGGGGAGCAACCCGCTCCGGCCGCCATACGCACGGATTGGGGATGACATGCACTCCCCGCCTGCCCTTCCAGTTTTCTTCCCGGTCCTGCCGGGTGAGAACGACGGTAGCGTCATAGGTTCCCCTGCGGAGGCCGAATTCATAGAAGTCGGAAAGAGCAGCCATTACGCGCGCACGGATTCCCCCCTGAAGCCGCGCATAGTCCTTCCGGTACGTTCCGGAGTAGTGGAATTCGCGCACGGTTTTCCACGGCTTGTCGCGCGACAGGCGCGGTATCATGAATTTTTCCGACTGCCCGACGGAGACGACTATATCCGGACGGAGTTCATCCAGCGCCTTCCGCAGAGCTTTCGCATGCCTCCTGCGCCGGACCAGAATGCCCTTCAGCACATACAGGAATCCCTTCCAGTCGTCCTCATAGTAGTTCACACCCAGGTGAACCACCTTCACGCCCGGAGGGAGGGAGGAAGCGGTCCGCCGGGAATCATTGGCCGTCACCAGCATTATTTCATTGCCGGGGATGGCAGCCAGGGCGGCAGCCTTGGCGCGGGTCACGGCCTGAATGCCGCCCGCCGCGTCCAGATCATCCAGTACATAGGCTATTTTCATTTCCGTTATTCCTTTCTTCCGTTTTTGGCCAGAATAAGGCCCGTCAGGACCACTCCGAACGGCAGGGCCGCCAGAGTCAGCAACGGTCGCGGTGATTCCCGCAAAAAACCCGGATTGCGGGCCAGCAGGGAGGCGGAGACGTAATGAACCGCCTCCATGAACCGCCGACGCCGGGAGGGCTGGTATTTCATTCCCTCCTTCCGCAGAAAGGCGAATCCCCGCGGGTTGAGCACGTATTGGCGGAACATGTTCCTGGAGGAGCCGTCCTCCCGGTATTCCACCAGGCAAAGCACCTTGTTCATCGTAAGCAGCGGGGCGACGCGGTCCGCCAGCATGTACTTGTAGCCCAGCCCCACGTATTTTTCACCGGGAAAGACGGGATACGGCGGCAATTGCTTCATCAGCGCGGTGCGGTACACCAGCTTCTTGTCTCCGCGGCCTCCCGCCGCATAAAACCCGGTCAATGTGGTTTCCTGCACATCCCCTGCAAAGGCCGTGCCGATGAGTTCCCCCGTCTTCACGTCCGCATCCAGCCCTGCCAGTCCGGCCACACGGTCACTTCCGTGACGTTCCCAGAATTCCAGAATGGAGGCCACGGCGTCTTCCGGCATCAGGTCGTCGGAATCCAGGCAGACATTGAGTTCCGTGTCCATCAATTCATACGCGGCATTGTGGGCGGCATGCATGCCTCCGTTTTCCTGATGGTGGCAGCGTATGTCCAGCGCGCCTTCCCGCATCCATTCCTTCACCAGTTCCTTCGTGCCGTCGGTGGAGCCGTCGTCCACCACCAGCCAGATAAAATCACGGCAGGTCTGCCGCCGCAGGCTTTCATAGCAGTGGCGCAGGCAGTCCGCCCTGTTGAAGGAGGGCGTGAAGACGGTGAGCAGGGGGTTCATGCTTCACCTCCCTGTGACAGATAGAGTTCCTGAAGCTTTTCCGCATTGCGGACGATGTCCAGCCCCGCTTCACGGATGAAGGCGGACGCATCCGTCCGTTGCCAGCCGTCCGCCAGTTCCGCTATTTTCCGCGCCCAGGCGGCGGGGGATTTTTTCAGGGACATAAAATTCACATGGCCCGGGACCACCGCTCCATCCCCCGGCACCCGGTCGGACGCCACCACGGGCAGCCCCGCCGCCTGCGCTTCCAGCATCGCAATGCCGAAGCCTTCAAACCGGGAGGGGAAGACAAAGACATCCATCCCCTGCACCAGGGCGGCAACGTCATCCCTGCCGCCCAGCAGGCGGATGCTTCCGTCCCATTCAGGCCGCTCCGCCTCCTGCCGGATCCTGCCCTCTCCTTCCCCGCCGCTTCCCACCAGCGCCAGCAGGGCGTCCGGCCTTACCGCCAGCAGGGCGCGGAAGACGCGCAGCAGGAATTCGTGGTTTTTGGGCCAGGAAAAATTGCCGATGTGGCCCACTACCAGCCTGCCTTCCCAGCCCATTTCCTTCCGCACCCGCTCCCGGACCTCCGGGGAATAGGTGAACCGCCCCGCGTCAATGGCGTTCCGGACGACGATGGCGTCACGCGCGCCCCTGCGGCCGAAAAGCCAGCGCCCGCACAGTTCGTTGCACGTGAACCGGTGGGTCAGGCAGGGACGCATCAGGTGCTTGAGCACGAAGCGGAACAGGGAGTTTTTATCAATTCCTACCGGAGAGCTGTGGGCATGCGCCGCAATGAAAGGAATGTTCCGCGCCGCCGCCTCACGATATACCCAGTAGCCCAGCTCGGAACAGTGGCCGTGAACCATCCTGTATTCCGGATGTCCGTCAAAAAAAGCCGCTATTTTTTCCTGATACGCCGCCAGACCGCGCAGGGTGATGGGCGGCAGCCTGTAAATCCGCCCTCCCAGCCTCCGGATTTCCTCTTCATAAATGCCGGGCGTCTCCCGGTGCACCAGAAAGTCAAACTGGAGCCTGCTGCGGTCCATGTGGCGGTAATAATTCATCACCATCGTTTCCGCTCCGCCGCGGTTCATGATGGTGAATACCATGAGCACTCGTTGAGGGGTCATTTTGCCAGAATTCTTTTAATGGTCAGAAGGAACAGGTACAAACCGGGCACGCATCCCAGTTTCACGGTCAGGAAAAACGCTTTCCAATGCGGGGGGAGAGGCGCCAGAGGCAGCTCCCTGACCGCCGTCCGGCACCAGTCCCGTTTCAGCAGTTCATGGAGAATACGGCATTTCCGGAAGGAGGAGGCCGGAGCGTCGCAGACGTTCAAGCCCAGGAAAATGACGGAGAGCGCCATGCGGTTCCGCAGGGCCTGCTCCGCTTCCGGATAAGCTCCGCTTTCCCGCACCTGCCGCTCCATCCGGCGGAAGAGTTCCTCCCACTGGTCCGCCAGCTCCGGCTTGTACCGCTTGGTCAGGGCTCCCGCCGCCGTCTTCCGGTAATGGTAGAAGGTGGTGGGGATGTACACCGCCCTGCGGGCCGCCCGGAACAGGGAAAGATTGCAGAGCACGTCTTCCGCGGAGCCGATCAGGGCCGTGTCCACGAAGGAGGCTTCCCCTTCCCGGAACAGGGAACGCCTGTAGAGCTTGCCCCAGGCCGTACCGTAGGAGTCCAGCCGTTCCGGACGCCCCAGTTCAGCCCCGGACGGCCCCAGGAGCCGGTTCCTCAGCCATTCCATGGATTCCCCTTCAAACACCCGCTCCTCGCGCCAGAACAGCACCGGGGCGGACGCCGTTCCATATTCCCTGGCATAGCTCCAGAACACGATGTCCGCGTCCCTTCCCAGCATGGCTTTCATCGCGTCCGCGCAGGCGTGTTCGTCCAGCCAGTCGTCCGCGTCCACAAACATCACGCATTCCCCTTCCGCCAGCTCCAGCCCGGCATTCCGGGAGGCGGACAAGCCGGAGTTTTCCCGGCAAGCCACCTGCACCCGGCCATCCCGGCGGCGCAGTTCTTCCAGCATGTCCCCACTGGAGTCCGTGGAACCGTCATTCACGCAGATGACCTGAATATCCCGGTACGTCTGGTTCAGAATGCTTTCCATGCAGCGGGAAAGATAAGCCTCCGCGTTATAGACGGGAACGATGACGGAAATCACGGCTTGCCTCCTTTCCTTTCCTGAAGGATGCGGCGGAACAGGCCGTCCCATTGGGCCGCCACCGTTTCAGCCGCGTACCGCTTCACATTTTCCCGCGCTTTCGCGGCCATGGAGGAGCGCAGTTTTTCATTCCCCATCAGAAGTTCCAGGGCGGAAGCCAGTTCCGCCACCTTTCCCGGCCGCGCCAGAAGGCCGTCCTCCCCATGGCGGATGATGTCGCCGGGACCGCAGGGACAGTCAAAGGCCACGCACGGCACGCCGCACGCCATCGCCTCCGCCAGCATCATGCCGAATCCTTCATAGCGGGAAGACATCGCACAGATGGAAGAGGCCAGATACTCCCGCATGATCTCCCGCGTGGGGGGATGCAGCAGGAAGCTTTCCTCCAGCCCTGCGGCCCGTATCTCTTTCCTCAGCATCCCTCCGTCCTTTTCCGCTCCGAACAGCTCCACCTTCCATTCCGGAAATTTACCGTGCGCCTTTTTCCAGGCGGCCAGAAGCGCTCCGTAGTTTTTCTGGGGGGAAACCTTGCCGACGGCAATCACCCTTTTTTCTTTTCCGGAAGAGGGTGCCTCCGGATAAAACGGCAGGGGATTGGGAATCACCTCCACATTCGCCATGGGCCATTCCTCCCGGTTGCCGGGCGTCAGCACCACAAAACGGGAGAAGCGTTTTCCCAGGAACCGCATCAGGGCGAATTCCAGTTTCATGAGAGCGGAAGATTTCAGGCCGTCCGCCTGAATCAGCCGGGAAACGTGGCGTTCATAGACCACGGGGCAGCCGCAGCCCGTCAGCAGGAAGGGAATCCAGAACCCCTTGAAGCCGTCGTCGCAAACGGAAACGACAGCAGGCTTGGCGGCGCGCACCGCCTTCCGAACGCCGCTTGCCCAGGCCTTCAGCCTCGCGGCGGGATTTCCCTGCATGCGCACGTCATGGACGTGAATGCCGGGCCAGAAGTCATAAAAAGGCTCCTTTCCTTCTTCATTCAGCGTCAGGATATGGATTTCATCCCCGTACCGTTCCGCCAGCAGGCGCGTCCGGACGGAGAGCACCCGTTCCAGCCCTCCCGCTCCGGCGATGCCGTTGGTGATATACAAAAGCCGTCTTCCCATGTCAGATCAATGCCTCCAGTTTCAGGATTTCATTACGGTTGCCGTAGTCACGCCTCCGGCATTCCGCAGACAGGCTTTCCAGGCGCGCGTCATCCTTCAGCAGCCGGAACAGGGCCAGCGCGGCACCTTCCTCGTCATTCGGGATGATGATTCCGTCCACGCCGTCTTCCAGATGCCCGGCGGAGGTCGGAAAGTTTGTAATGGCTACGGGCCGTCCCAATATCTGCGCCTCCCTCACCGCCACGGCCCTTCCCTCATACCGGGACGGCTGCACATACAGCCCGCAGGCGGCCATGTACGGGTAGGGATTGGCCTTTTTACCCAGAATGACCACGTGTTCCCGCATGCCGCAGGCGGCAATTTCACGGCGCAGGGACATTTCATCCCCGTAGCCGATGAGGTACCAGCGCAGTTTTTCCATCCCCATTGCCACCAGGCGCGCGGCCAGCCTGACGGCGCGGTCCATCCCTTTGGCATGGGAGAACCTTCCCACGGTGCACAGGGACGGGGCCCCCTCCATCACGGCGGAAACGTCTTCCAGAGCGGCCTGTTCCCTCACCGCTTCCGGGGAAACGATGTTCTGCATCTCCACCAGCTTATCCTCCAGTTCCGGAAAGCGGGACAGGAAGCCCCTCCCTGCCTGCGGGGAAATGGAGATGATGCGGTCATAGCTGCGCCACACCGGCAATTCACGCTCCACATTGATTCCGATGGAGGAGTAGTCCGTATGAATCCAGGCTATTTTCCTGCGGGCCAGCACCTTGTCCCGGACGATGCGGTGGGGCGTCAGGAAGCTGATGGCCAAGTCATACACGCCCAGCTTTTTCAGGGAAGGAAGAAACGGGGAGACGGCGGCGGCGGCATCGTCAAAGACGGCGTAGTTTTCACGGCCTTCCAGCCGTTTTCCAAAACGGGCGGAACGCCGCTTGGCCCACAGGCGCGCGGCGGCAATGCCCAGCCTCCCTTCCTTCAGGATGTCCTTTACCGGACGGGACAGCGCACGGTAGGAGGGAAGTTCCGGCAGAAGGTTCACTTTATCCGGAATCAGCGGCATCAGCTCTCCGGAATGGCGGTAAACGAACAGGTCCACGCGGAAGCGGGAGGCGTCCAGCGCATCCAGCAGCCCCAGCAGAGCGCGTTCCGCGCCCCCCAGCTCCATGTATTGAATGGCTATGAATATACGTTTCATCTGCATGCCAGCGTGCGCATGTGGCCCATCAGCCCGCGGAAGGGGGACGTCCTGAACAGCACGAGTACGTCCAGCCCCAGCGGAATGACTACGGAAATAATGCCCCACATGAACAGGTCCGCCAGGGGGGAGGAAAAATAGGAACGGGCGCAGAGGGGATACGTCAGCGCATATCCCGCCGCCGCCAGCAGCAGGTACCATCCGTACGTGATGAAGTACCGCCTCAGGGGCTGGTGGAATACATGCCTGTACACCAGCCGGGGGAATTGCCAGACGCCGATGGAAAGAAGGCTGAGCGTCGCGGCCAGCAGCACGCCCGTAATCCCCCACCACTGCACCAGCGTGACGGAAAGCGCGACGTTGAGCACGCCCTGGAGAAGCGGGGAGTACCGGTCCTGGTGAAAGATGCCCGCCTTGGTCTTGAACACCATGGCGGAACGCCTCATGCCCACCACGAAGAAGTTCAGGATGATGACGAACGAGCAGGCCCCGGAGAGCATGTATTCAGGCCCCAGCCACCAGACGATGAAGGGATTCAGCGTGTTCAGCAGAACGATGGAGGACACCCCTGAAATCAGAAAGTTAATCAGGAAAACCCTCTTGAAAATCTCGTACACATGCCCTCTGTCCTCACTGGCGATCAGGTTGCCCACGCTTTCCGCCATGCTGTTGATCACCTGCATGATGAAGGTGGAAATGGTTCCCACCACCAGCATGTAGTTGGAATAGAAGCCCACCGCCGCCAGCCCCACGAAGCTGGAAATGACGATGTTGCTGGTGGAATGCATGAAGTAGCCGCCCACGCTGTGCAGGAACAGGGCCTTGACGTTGACGACGATCTGGCTTTTCGTCACGGCGTCCAGGGCATGGGAGACCCTGCTCCTGACGTAGGGGTACAGGGCATCCACCTTGCGCACCATCGCCACGTTGAACCCCGCCAGGAACAGGGATTCCACCACCAGGTACAGGACGTAGTTGCCCGTCCAGTACAGGATGGCCAGCTTGGACAGGTTCAGCCCCACCTGATAGATGAAGTTAATGGCGCCCAGCCTGTAATTTTTCTGGTCCGCGTTGATGAGGGAATTCTTGTACGCCGTCAGGTACGGCAGGATGGAGTTGAAGACAAAGATGAAATAAACCAGCGCCAGGTAGTCCAGATGCCCCTCGTCCTTGATGAAACAGCCAAGGAACGGATACAGGCACAGGCACAGGATGAGCACGGCGGCGGCAATGATGCGGTACACCTTGCGGTAAAATTGCAGCAGGGCCAGAATCCGCGGCCGGTCGTTCTCCGCCAGAGGCTTGTAGAGGTGAAAAACCACGCTGGTTCCAAAGCCGGACTCCAGCAGCGTGACAGCGGCCAGGATGTTGGTCAGCAGGCCGTTGAGGCCCAGGTACTCCACCCCTATCTCATTGACGAACAGCTTGCGCGTCACAAAGCCCAGCAGGGTCATCGTGACCATCAGGCTGATGGTCACCAGAAAGTTCTTGCCGGAGTTCAGCGTTCTCACGCCTTACCCTCCTCCCCGTTGAGTTCCACGCTCAGCCGCAGGGCCATTCCCTGGGCGAACGGCATCAGGCTCCACACGTCGGAATACATGCCGATGCCCTTGGTATCCCCCTGGCACATGTCCAGCACGCCGTTGCGGCGCGTCACCCCCATCAGCGCCTTTTCCGCACGGAAGGCGGCTTTCAGAAAACGCTCCTCTCCGGAAATACGGTAGGCGGCCAGCAGCAGAAGGCCCAGCAGGGCCGTTCCGGAAGATTCAAACACGGATTCCGGCCTGGCGACCATCCAGCCGAAGCCGCCGTTTTTCTTTTGCAGGGGCAGCAGTTCCTCCGCCAGCGCCAGAATGCGCCGGGCCATTCCAGCCGCCTCCGGCCTCCCGTGCCGAGCCATCAGGCGGTAAAGCTCACACAATCCCAGCGCGTACCAGCCCAGGCCCCGGGACCAGTCATACAGCCCCAGCGGGTAGCCGCGCTCCATTTCAAAGCCATGGGCGGGGAAGGAAGAACCCGGCAGCAGGGCCATATCATATTCCTCCACCTGCTTCACCGCCAGGTTCCAGTATTCCCCTTTTCCCGTACGTGCCGCGCAGGCGGCCGCCAGCGGGCAGGCCAGCCCGATCGCATCCACGTAACGCACGCCGGGCTGCCTGCGCCTGTAGGCCAGCGTTCCCGCCCCCGTCCGCAGGGATTCCAGCAATGCGGCGGAAGCCTCCGCCACCTGGTCCGCCCCGCGGCATCCGGCCTCCAGCACGGCATAATCCAGCAGCAGCCGGTCCGCCTCCCACCGTTCCGGCTCCGGAACGGCCAGGCAATTCCTAACCAGTTCATGTTCCTCCAGACTGTGGCGCAGCCTTTCCTTCAACGCCTCATCCTTCCTGTCCGCGGCATAGACGTGCAGACCCAGGAACAACCCAGCCGCCTGCCACCCCTGAATGGCGGCGTCCGCGTAGGTTCCCCGCGCCATCTCCCACAGGATGCGCCTGCCCTGGTCCCTTTTGGGAACGGCCGGCATGCGCCGCGTCCATGCCGCGGCCGTCCGGGCCAGGGCCTCCTGCCACGCGCGCCGGTCCTGCCAGCGCCCGATATGGAAACGCCCCGCCAGAGTCCCCAGGAATCGCCAGGCATCCACGCAAACCACGGCCAGAACCAGCAGGAGCAGGACGGACAAGATGGAAACGTACGCAATCATGACCGCTTCAACAGGGTTGAAAGTTCTTCCGGCAAACGCGCCAGGCGTTCCCGATACGCGGGGATTTTTTCCGCATAGGCGGCCTTCAGGCCGTCCTCCCTTTCCATCATCCGGATAAACGCCTTCCTCAACTCGCCAGGGTCATCCATCGCCTGCACGGGCAGCACGTGGCCGTCTTCCGTCCCGAACAAATCGCGGGCAATCCCCCTGGCCTTCACGGAATATCCCGCCACCAGCGTGGGAACGCCCGTGGAATAGGCGGCAATGGAGGCGTGGGTACGGGCGGCCACCAGGAAACGGCACCGGGAAATGCAGCCCTTCAATTCCTCACAGGGGGCGTCCCCAACCATAACGACGCGCCCCGTGTGCCGGAAACGCTCCCGCAACGCGCCCAGCGGCTTCCGGTCATCGTTGCCGGGCCACACCACATGGGGAATGAGGGCCACATTCATATCCGTAGCTTCCAGCAGGTATTCCACCAGCCGCACATAGTTTTCCATCACGGCCCCGGCCCTTCCCTCATGGCCGATAATCAGGGGGCTGACGTTGATGCCGACCATGTTCCCTTCCTTCCAGCCCTCCGGCAAAGGCCCCTCCTTCACCGGAAGGGCAAACGCCGGGTCCGGGTACAGCACCGTGCGGAGGCACCCGCATTCCAACAGGGCGTCGCAGGTCAGGGATTCCCTCGCCACAATCAGGTCAAAGGCCCGGAGGTCCTCCAGCATCCGCCCCTTCATATCCTTCCGTTCCAGGGAACACCCCCACAGGACGGCGGGCACGCCGGCGCGGCGCAGCAGGTCGTTCTGCAAATAAATATGCACGGGCTCCCCGTAGCAGTAATTGTCCCCGCCGCTGCACAGGGCCAGGTCCGCACCCTCCTTCACGATGCCGCCGAACGCGAGCCGGTCAAAGGCGTCACGGACGCCCAGCACGCGCCGCCGCAGCCACGCGCCCGCATACCCGGAGGAGCACCTCCGGATGGGCCGCTGTTCCGGCAGCACCCTCACCACTTGTTCCAGCCCATAACGCCTGTCTTCCCCGCACGCGGAGGAGAATAGAACACCCTGTCCGGGACGGAGCAGCAGCATCGTGGACCTGACGATCGCCTCGCAGCCGTGATTGCCGCTGCCTCCATGGGGATATAAAAGAATCTTATGCATGCCCATTCGATTTATTTTTTCCGGCGCGCGCGCCTTCCATCAGCAGGAACAGGCAGAAGGGCCAGCGGTTGAATAAACACATGCTCATCCACCCGGGACAGTGGAACACCCCGGGATAAGCGCGCAGCAGGTTGTTTTCCGGCGTTCCCACAATGGTTCTCACCGCCTTCATGCGCTCCGCCAGGCCGTACCGGTCCCTGAAACGGTAGATTTCAAACAGGGCGTTGTACACCAGCCCCCACCAGCGGAAGGCCAGGTATTCCTCGATTGACGCCCCTTCCAGCCCCCTGGTATGGAAGTACTTCCGCTCCAGGCGGAACTGCCTGACAATCCAGATGAATTTTTCCGGGACAAAACGCGTGGACAGGGTGCCTTCCTCCGCCCGGCGATAGAAGTATCCGGCCTTGTCCACCGTTCTCAAACGCCTGATGTATTTCAGGTACGCCATGTTGAACATCAGGTCCTCTCCATAGGAAACGTCCTCCGGAAAGCGTATGGAATGCCGGGACAGCAGGGTGCGGCGGTACAATTTCACCACCGGGCCAAAAAGCAGGAAGGAACGGAACAGCCGTACCCAGGCTTCCTCCTCTCCGGGCCTGGCGTCCAGCTCCATGGGCTGCGGCACCGTCACTTCATCCTTTTTCCCGGCGCGGACGGAGCACAGCCCTTCCACCACCAGGTCGCAGGCGCCGTCCTCCACGGCGGAGACCAGTTCCTGAAGGTAGGAGGGGGTCACCCAGTCATCCCCGTCAATGAAACACAGCCAGCGGCCGTCCGTTTCCTTCATGCCGCGGTTCCTGGCGGCGGAAACCCCCATGTTCCTGTCCAGATGGATGACCCGGACGCGCTCGTCCCCGGAAGCCAGCCTGTCGCACAGCGGGCCGCTCCCGTCCGTGGAGCCGTCATCCACCAGGCAGACGTCAAAATCCGTGAAGGTCTGGTCCAGCACGGACCCCACGCATTTTTCAAGGAAACGCGCGGCGTTGAACACGGGAATAATGACGGATACGGAGGGCATGGCGGTTCAGCGCGTTTCTTCAAAAAGTTCTTTCACGGCATTCATCTGCCCATCCAGGTCAAACCGGCTCCCCCCGCGGAGCGCCCGCCCGCAATAGTCCCGGCGGTCCGCCTTTCCCGTCAGAATATCTTCCAGGGCGCGGTAAAGCCCCAACAGGTGGTTTTCCGCAATCAACCCGAATTCCCCGTCCCCAAGCTGCTCCCGGACTCCGGAACACAACGTGGCCGCCACGGGCGTGCCGAGAATCAGGCTCTCGGAAATCACGGTGGAATACCCCTCGCTGCGGGAGGAACAGACCAGCCAGTCCGCCGCCTTCACGTAGGGATACGGATTTTCCAGTTGCCCCAGCAGGGATATCCTGCCCTGCAAGTTCCCCTCCGCAATCATGCGTTCCAGCGTCTTCCTTTCAGGCCCCTCCCCCAGAATCCAGAGATGGAAGGAGAAGCCCTCCTGAGCCAGATAGCGGCACGCCGTCACCAGCCGGTCAAATCCCTTCTGGCGCACGAGACGGCCGGAAGCGCAGAACAGGACGGCCCCTTCCGGACGTTCCGGAACGGATTTCCCCGCCTTTTCCCGGACGCGCGGAACGTCCACGGGGTTGTAAACCACCCGCGCATCCTGCAACGGACCAGCCAGGGCCAGCAGGGAGTCCCGGACATTCCGGGAGACGCAGGCCACCGTGTCAAAACGGCGGTAAACGGCCTTTTCCTCTTCCGCGTTCCGGTAGGCCGGCAGCGTCCAGTGGTTGGCGGCCAGGTCAATGTGGACCCAGGCCAGTTTCCGGCTTCCGGCATGGGGGGAGCCGGCGGCTATCCGCGTGGCGTAGCCTTCAATGAAGGCGGCCTCCACGTCATAGGTTCCGCGAATGAACAAGCGGTAGAAAACGGAAGAAGGGAAATGCCTGTAAACCAGCAATTTCAGACCGTTCCGGATTTTGACGAGCAGGCGCGCCCAGGGGCCGTCCTCCTCCCGGAGGGCGTCAAACAGGAAACGGACGGACACATTCCGGGGGTAGCCGGACGGGATGTCCTCCTTCCTGATGGAATAAACGACCACCTGCCACCGGTTTCCGTTCCAGCGGTTCAGCAGGGTTTGCAGAATTTTTTCCGCACCGCCGCCGGACAGGCTGTTGACAAAAAACGCCACCTTCTTCATTTCATTTCCTCCAGCAAATGCTCCACCTTCCGCACGGCGCTTTCATAAGCAACCTCATCCCCGCCCCGGGCCGCCCTTTCCCTCCAATCTTCACAGGATTCCCTGCCGGAAAGGAAATCCTCCATGCCGCCGGCCAGCGCCCCATCATGATTTTCCACAATGCGCCCGAACCTTCCCATGCCAAGCTGTTCCCGCACGCCGGAACACTCCACGGCCAGAACAGGCAGGCCCAGCGCCAGCGCCTCCGTGACCACGGTGCTCATTCCCTCGCTGCGGGAGCTGCATACGAATACATCGGCAGTGGCCATCCACGGGTAGGGATTCTCCCGGAAGCCGGGCATCAGCACGGAGTCCGCCACTCCCAGAGCGGCGGCCTGGCTTTCCAGCTCCCGCCTCCGGCTTCCTTCCCCCAGAATCACCAGTTCCGCCTGCCATCCGCGCTCCTTCAAGCGGGCCAGCGCGGCAATCAGCCGGTCAAAGCCCTTCTGTTCTTCCAGACGCCCCACGGAAACAAAGCGGAAACACTTTTTTTCTGGCACTTCCTCCGCAGCGGAGGCTCCGGAACGCACGGCATCCCGGTCCACCGGATTGTGCAGGACGACGGACCCGGCATGCGCTCCAAAGCGCCGTTCAAACGCTTCCCTGACGGTTTGCGACACATGCGCCACGGTTTGAAAACGGGCGTAAGCCTTCCTTTCCTCCTCCAGCGACCGGAACACCGGCCCCTGCGTCCAGGGCCGGGCCTCCAGGTCCACATGGACCCACGCCAGCCTCCGGGCCTTCCCTTCCGGAGCGGCTGCAAGAAGGCGCGTGGGAAACCCTTCCGTAAAAGCCGCCTCCACATCGTAATCCCCGGCAATGCACCACTTGTAAATCCAGCCCGCAGGCAGAAAACGGTACACCAGAGCGTACTTGAGCCGGTAGAGCCAGCCCCGGCCGCCCACGATGGTGCGGTAATGCGCGTATTTTCCTACTTCCTCCCGGTACGGACCGCAGTCCACCACCGTGCACACCGTCACGTCAAAACGCTCCCGGTCCAGGCCGCGCACCAGCCCGGAGAGAACTTTCTCCGCCCCTCCCCCGGACAGGGATTCCACCAGGAACAGGACTTTCAGACGGGAACGCGGCATAAGACGGGCTTCTGAAACGAATTATTTTCCCGCGCACGGGGAGGAGGTGTCCAGGCTTCTGTACACGGCATACCCGCGGGAAGAGCGGCCATGGGGCTCCACGTCGCACAGGACGATGCCCATGCGCTTCAGCTCTCCGTTTTTCCAGATCTTCTGCAATCCGGCCAAATCACGCTTCTTCACGCAGCCGGCCCGCATGACGTACAGCGTAACGTCGGCCAGCCGGGCGACGATGCGCGCATCCGCCAGGGAGGAGTAGGGAACGCAGTCCATGAAGATGAAATCATACTGCTCCTTTACTTCCTCCATCAGCTTCCTGATGCGGTCATGCAGCAAAAGCCGGGAGGGATGGTCCGGCACGGTTCCCGCAAACAGGTAATCCAGGTGGTCGGAAACGGGGGATTGTTCCACCAGGGAACGCCAGCCGCCCTCCCCGGCCTGCTCCAGATCCCCCAGGCCCGGCTTTCCGGCTCCGCCCAGCAGGGCGCTGAGCGCCCCTTTTCTTAAATCCATATCCATCAGCAGCACCTTCTTTCCGGCCACGGCCAGGGAAAGGGCCAGGTTCACGGAAAGATAGGTTTTCCCCTCCCCGGAACAGGTGGACGTAATCAGGACGCTGAGGGGGTTCCCCTCGTTCCCGTCGGAAAGGGCCACCATGCGTTCCGCCAGCAGGGGGAAGCATTCGGACAGCTCGGAAGGTTCTTCCAGATTCACCACGATTTCCTGGTTCTTCAGCTTCCGCGGCTTGCGCGGCAGTTCCCCGTACACGGGAATGGAGGTCAGGGTTTCTATTTCCTTCCGGCGCTTCACGCTGGAATCCAGCATGGCCGCGACCACGCACAGGAACACGGGAATAGCCATCCCGGCCAGAAATCCCACCATCAGAATCTTGGGAACGTTCGGCTCCAGCGGACCGTTGCCGCCCCGCACGCCGTCCACCATCCGCGCGTTGTCTTCCGTGGCGGCCAGGGCCAGGGAATTTTCCTCCCTCTTGTTCAGCAGGAGAACGTACAGGGATTCCCGGACGCGCTGCTCGCGTTCAATGTGGTTGACGGCCCTTTCCCTGCTGGAAACATTCCTGATATGCTCCCGCGTCTGCTCATGCTGGTCCTGCACGTTCTTCTTCTTGACCAGCAGGGACGTATAGTAGTTATTCACGGAACGCTTCAACGCATCCTTCAGGGAGTTCAAATTGGCCTCCAATTCGCGGATAATCGGATTATTGTCCCCGGCATTCACCTTCAGGCTCGTCCTTTTCAGCAGGGTGTCATTAAAAACGCTGATCTGGTCCCGGATGCCCATGTCCGCTATCTTTGAATTGATGGGGACCAGCCTGGCGTCATGCTCGGCCTCCTGCTCCAGGTAATCTTTCAGGTATTCTATGGACTTGATTTCAAGCTCCAGCTCTCTCAAATCCTTCTTGTCATTGAGGCTGTTCTCATATTCCTCCGTGAGGGCCGTGGACAGGTCCGTCAGAACGTCCGTCTCCTTTTTCAGATCTTCAATGGCGAGGTCATTTTTCTTCATCTCCTCACTGATGACGTCCAGGCGATCTCCGATGAACTCGTTCGTCTTTGTGCCGCGCTTGTTCTTTTCCTCCAGGGACGCCTCATTGTAAAAATGGACGATGCTGTACAGAATATCCTCCGCCTTCACCGGATTATTGCAGCGCATGGAAATGTTGATCAAATCATTCTTTCCGCTCGCCTTTCTGACGGTCAGGCCGCTTCCCAGCCCCATCGCCGCATTCTTCACGGAAGTTCTCCTGACAATCACGGGAACGTTCAGGCTGCTTTCGTCAAACTTGGGAGTTTTCTCCACGATGAAGGCCTGGGAGTCAAACCGGATTTCCTTGCCGAAGACGCCCGTCTCATGCCCGTGATGATCCTTCTCATCCTTTTCCAGGCGGAATTCCGTTCCGGAAACGGGAATCACCAGGAACCGGGCGTCAGCCGTTTTTCCCTCCTGCGTGAACTGCGCCGCAATAGGGGAGTCCTGATAAATTTCCACCTTCCGGAACCCGTTCTTCTTCCAGTAGGTGACGTCCAGCTTCAAATTCCGGACTACCGTTTTCAGCAGGGAATGGGAGGAAAGCAGGAAAATTTCATTGTCCAGATTGGTGGCGCCCGTGTTGACTATTCCGTTGGTGGAGGCCAGCACCGTGGCGGCCACGGATTCCCTGGGGTAATCATCCTTGATGAGGATGGTGGTGGCCTTTCCGTACACCTGGGGCTGCCGCGCCGCGTACAGATAGGCCAGGGGCAGGCAAATGCAAAGGGAAAGCACGCACCAGTACCATTTCCGGACAATCCGGCCCATGATGGCCCTGGGGCTGGGAAGCAGGGATACCGGCGCGGCGCCGCCGGCATCCAGGGATTCCTTCTTGGGGGAGAGGTCTTTCATGGGATTAAATGCAGAAGGCCAGAATGACCATGGCAATGGAGGTGCCGGAAATCAGGTAGGGATAAATCTGGAGCTGTTCGCTACGCGTGTTCACCTTCCTGTCCGACGGAGTGACGTAAATGACGTCATTCTGCTGGATGTAGTAGTAGGGGGAATGGAACAGGTCGCTGTTCCGCAGGTCCACCTTGGACGCAATGCGCTCTCCCTGTGATTCCCGGATAACGTAAATGTCACGGTTGCCGTCCATGTTCAGGTCTCCGGCCTTGCTCAGCGCTTCCAGCAGCGTCAGGCGTTCCCCCTTGATTTCATAATTGCCCGGCTTGGACACTTCCCCGAGCACGGAGAATTTGAAGTTCATCAGGCGCACGCTGACGGCGGGGTCCTTGATGTACCCTTCCCTGATGATTTCACTTTCAATGTCGTTCGCCAGCTGGGTGCAGGTTTTGCCCACGGCCTTGATTCTCCCCAGAACGGGGAACACGATGTCGCCGTCCGTGTTCACGAAGTACCCGCGCTCGTCATCCCTGGGGCTGGAAACGCTGCCGCTGTCCTTGTTGAACATCTGCGCGAGCGTGGGATTCTTGCTGCTGACGGAAATGAACAGGCGGTCATCCTTTTTGATGACTATCTTATATTCCTTCCCGATGGACGCTTTCTGGTCCAGCACCAGGTTCTGGACGTAATTGACTTCTTCAGGCTTGACGCAGGCGGGAAGCGCGCACGCCAGGGCGGCGGCCACCAGCAGGCGGCTCCACAGGGAGGGATGGCGGAACAGATGTAGGTATTTCATTGGATGATTAAGCAGAGGTTAGATGGTAAGGGGTTTCTTCAAGTCCAGGTAGTCGTACTTAGCGTAGGGAGAGTTGTTGCTCTTGTATTCGGGTATCAATTGCTTCATGGCGCGGATGGTATCCTCCAGATGGTGGGCTTCCGCATGCCGCACCAGCTCTTCAAAGGCTTCCTTCAGCTCGGACATGTCATATTTCCGGGTCTGGAAAATGCGGATGCGCTGGTGGGAGGTTTCCAGCGTATGTTCATAGTCCGCCAGAAGTTCTTCATAAAGTTTTTCGCCGGGGCGCAGTCCGGTGAAGACGATGCGGATATCCTTCAGCGGAGAGAGCCCTGCCAGGCGAATCATTTTTTTAGCCAGCTCCACGATTCTGACCTGTTCCCCCATGTCGAAGACGAAAATCTCCCCGCCCTGCCCCATGGCGTTCGCTTGCAGAATCAGGCGGCAGGCTTCCGGGATGGTCATGAAATAGCGGATCATTTCAGGATGGGTGACCGTAACGGGCCCTCCCTTCCTGATCTGCTCCTTGAACAGGGGAATAACGGAGCCCGCGCTTCCCAGCACATTGCCGAACCTCGTGGTAATGAATACGGTGGCGCCTTTTCCGCTCTTTTTCAGCAGGGCTTCCCCCAGGCTCTGCACGTACATTTCAGCCAGCCGCTTGGTGGCGCCCATGACGCTGGTGGGGTTCACCGCCTTGTCCGTGGAGACCATGACGAAACGCTGCACCCCGTACTTGACGGCCAGGGAGGCCAGATGCATGGCCCCCTTCACGTTATTGACCACGGCCGTGCACGGGTTCTCCTCCATCAGCGGAACATGCTTGTAGGCGGCCGCATGGAAAATCACATCCGGCCGGTACAGCTTCATGCTTTCCTCCAGCTGGCGGCGGTGGCAGACATTGGTGATGGAAGTGGCAACGGGAACGTGGGGATATGATTTTTCCACCTCCTGGCGCACCAGCCACAGCGGCGTTTCCGCGTGGTCCAGCAGAACGATCCGGCGCGGGGAAAACCGGCACAGCTGCCTGACCAGTTCGCTTCCTATGGAGCCGGCCGCGCCCGTCACCATCACCACCTTGCCCTTGATGCCGCCAGAGATTTTTTCCATGTCGATGCTGATTTCCTCCCGCTCCATCAGGTCTTCAATCTGCACTTCATCCACGGCCACGCCGGAATATTCGTGAAACGACTGGAACAGGTCGTGGGAAATCATCAGTTCAATCCCCTTTTCCAGGCAGACGTCCGCCAGCTTCTTATCTCCCAGCAAATCGTCCTTCCCCACAAAAACGACTCCCGACGCCTGGAACACATTCAAGGCCGTCTCCACCTCCGCGGCCTCCTTGATCAACCGTATCGGAATCTCCTTGATTTCCTTGCCGTCCGCCTCCGGAGCGGAAGTCAGGATGCCCACCACTTCATATTCCTCACTTTTCAGGCTTCTGATAAGGGAGGCTTTCAGGAGGCAGGCGTCCAGCTTGCCCACCAGCGCAATCCTCTTGCGCCCGGTCGTCGTGAGAGAGGAAACGGATTCGCTGGAATTGAGGTGTTCCAGCCATCTTCTTCCGCCGATGCACGCCATGCGGCACCCGATCAGGACCAGGAAGGTGATGACGAAATTGAAAATGGCGCAAACGACATGCCCCTTGTAATACGCGGGCCAGAGAAGAATGTTAAAGAGGCACAGCAGCATGCTGGCCAGCAGGATGGCCGCCATCAGCTTCTGCAAGTCCTTCATGGTCGTGAACCGGACCAGGGTCTTGTAAACGCCGGACCGCCAGAGCATGGTGCCCGTGACAGCGAGATCGAAGAGGAGGGCTACCCCCATGTGCTTGTCCACCCAGTCACCCTTGTAAATCCATTCCCCGTAATAGCAGGCCAGCAGCGTGACCAGGGAGGAAAGCCCCAAATCCAGCAGGAAGATGAATTTCCCGCTGGCATTCAGCAGATAATGCCGGGCGTAATAGAGGAATTTTGAAATCTGGCTATGAGTCTCGGTCATAAGAGCGAACATTAAAGATTCAACAAGACGTCAATGATGCGGTCCATGTCCTCCCCGGCCAGGGAAGCGCCCGAAGGCAGGCACAGGCCCTCTTCAAACAGGCGGTCCGATACGCCGGAGCCATAAAACGGGCAGGAGCGGAACACGGGCTGCAAATGCATGGGCTTCCAGAGAGGGCGGCTTTCCACCCCGGCCTTCTGGAGCGCCAGCCGCAGCGTTTCCCGGTCAAACCGGGCCTCCTCCGGATTGACCTGAACGCAGGTCAGCCAGTGGTTGGAATGGTAGCGGGAATCCGGATTTTCCAGCAGGGACAGCCCCGGCACGCCGGAAAGCCGGCGGCGGTATTCTTCATGGATGCCGCGCCTTTTTTCCAGGAAGGAGGGGAGGGAAAGCATCTGCCCGCGGCCTATGCCCGCGCACACGTTGCTGAGGCGGTAATTGTAGCCTATGCGCGTGTGTTCATAATGCGGCGCCTGGTCCCTGGCCTGGGTGGCGTAAAACTTGACCCTGTTCCGGGATTCCTCATCCGGGCAGCACAGGGCGCCTCCGCCGGAGGTGGTGATGATCTTGTTTCCGTTAAAGGAAAAGGCCCCGTACGTGCCGAACACCCCGCACTTCCGCCCCCGGTATTCGGAACCCAGCGCTTCCGCGGCGTCCTCCAGCACGGGAATGCCGTATTTCCCGGCAATCTCCATGATCTCCCCCATGCTGGCGGGCATGCCGTAGAGGTCCACCGGAATGATGGCTTTGGGGGTGCGGCCCGTCTGCCTGATGCGGTCCCGGATGGCTTCCTCCAGCATCTCCGGAGACATGTTCCACGTCTTTTCCTCACTGTCCACAAACACCGGGGAAGCCCCCTGGTAAATGATGGGATTGGCGGAAGCGGCAAAGGTCATGGACTGGCAGAGGACTTCATCCCCCGGCCCCACTCCCAGCATCACCAGCCCCAAATGAAGGGCGGAAGTGCCGGACGCCAGGGCCACCACATGCGTTTCCCCCAGGTATTCCTCCAGTTCCCGTTCAAAAGCGTCCACGTTCGGCCCCACCGTCGTCACCCACTTTGATTCAAAGGCTTCATGCACGAACCTTTCCTCCGCCTCCCCCGTGCAGGCCAGGGACAGCCAGACGGTGGATTTCTTCTCCGGCGCAGGGGACGGCTTCTTTTTCAGCACGGCGGGACAGCCCGCATAAGTGCCTCCCACCAGCGCATCCCGGACCAGGGTGGAATTGGCGCCCAGGACGACGTTTTCCTTCACCGTGCGGCACGGGAGCACCACGGACGCGGCCCCCAGGAAATTGGCATTACCCAGCGTCACGCCTCCGGACACCTTGCAGCCGTTGGCCACGACGTTCCAGTTTCCCAGCGTCACGTCATGGCCGATCAGGGAACCGCAGCTGAACAGGTTGAAATCTCCCATGTCCACATGGCAGCTGAAGATGTGGCCGAAGCTGATGACATTCCCCTTCCCCATGGCCACCCGGCCGCGGTCATAAAACTTCACATCAGGGGCGATGATATTGGGAAAATCCAGCAGGGGATTATCCAACAGGCCGGAAATGCGTTCCAAAGCCCGTGGCGAAGCAATCGCGATCACAACGGAAAGAGGCTCCTTCCAGGCATTCAGGTCTTCCACCGTGCCCAGCACGCGGCCGTACTCGTTTTCCGTTCCGGCGGCCACCCCGTCATCAAAGAAACCTATCAAATTCCAGGAGGGGGACTCCCCGTTGATTGCGCGGAGGCAGCAGGCCGTTTCCCTGCCGAATCCCCCGGCGCCGATGATTGCTATATTTTTCTTCATTTTCCGGAACCCGTGAATTTTTCCATGGTGGCGCAGCCTTCACCGCTGATGCCCTGGCGCTGGACCACCTTCGCCAGCGTTAACAGAATGATGCGCGCATCCAGCAACAAGCTCAGATGGTCCACATACCAGACGTCCAGTTCAAATTTGCGGTCCCAGCCGATGGAGTTGCGCCCGTTGACCTGGGCCCAGCCCGTAATGCCGGGCCTCACGTCATGGCGGCGCGCCTGCTCCGCACTGTACAGGGGCAGGTATTCCGGCAGCAGCGGGCGCGGACCGATAAAGCTCATCTGCCCCGCCAGCACATTGAACAGCTGGGGCAGTTCATCCAGGGACAGGGAGCGCACCAGCCGCCCCGCGCGCGTCAGCCGCCGTTCGTCCGGCAGCAGTTCTCCCCGGTCATCCTTTTCATCCGTCATCGTCTTGAATTTGACGATGCGGAACAACTTGCCGTGGCGGCCGGGCCGCGTCTGGCGGAAAAACGGCGTTCCGCGGTTGGCGGCGGCCAGAAGCGCCGCCAGCGCCAGGAACGGAACCAGCAGCACCGCCAGCACAATCAGGGCGGCGGAAAAATCCAGCACCCTCTTGACGCAATTACCGTAAATCATGCCGACGCCCTCCCGTAAAAATGGAGCAATGCTTCCCACACCATCCGGCAGCTGAAACGGCTTTTCACCTGTTCCGCCGCTTCCGCGCCCATCCTCCCGCGCCGTTCCGGGTCGTCCCGCATGGCCGCCATGGCCTGCCGGAGAGCCTCTTCATCCCGTGCCGGAACCAGCAGGCCGTTCACGCCGTCTTTCACGATCTCATTGCACCCGCATATATCCGTGGCAATGGAGGGCAGTTCCATGGCACCCGCCTGCAGCAGCGAATTGGGAAATCCCTCCCGGTAGCTGGGCAGCACGAACGCGTCCGCGGCTTCCAGCCAGGACCGGATATCCTCCTGAAAACCGGGGCGGAACACGCCGGGCACGTCCAGCTTGTCTCCGGCGTAATCCTCCGTCCATCCCACCAGAGCCAGAAAAACGGGAGGACGCCCGGTCTCTGCGCGCAGGGCGGAAAACGCGGCAAGCAGCTCACGGATGCCCTTGTCTTCCGTAATGCGCCCCACAAAAACAAACAGCACGGCATCTTCCGGCAGTTCCAGACGCTTCCTCACTTCCTCCCGGCAGCCGGAACGGCGGAAATAATCAGGATCAACGCCGTTGACGTTCCCGTGGGCCAGGATTTCCAGAGGCTTGCCCGTCACCTTCTCCGCCATCAAGAGCTGCCGGACGCCCTCCCCCTCCGGAATAACGTGGGTGGCAAACAGGCAGGTCAGGCGGTCCATCTGCTTGAGCAGGAACTTGAAGGCCCCCTTCCGGTAGGGAAAAATCAGGCCGGTGAAGGTATGGACGCGGACCGGAACGCGGGCAAGAGCCGCCGCCGCCATGCTCAGCAGTCCGGCCTTGGGGGTCACGGAATGCACTCCCCACGGGCGTTCCCTGCGGAACAGCAGGAACAGGCGCCACAGGCTTTTCAAATCCTTCCACAGGGAAATGGTCCGTTCCATCTCCAGCTCCACGGTTTCCACGCCTTCGCGGCGGCGGATGCGCGCATGCTCCGCTCCGGGGGAAGCCACGGCAAGAACGTCAAAAAACCCGTTCAGGTAATTCAACTGGCCCTTGAGCAGCAGGTCCAGCGAGATAGGGGACGCCGCAACCCGGATGAGCTTCCTTTTCATGCGTTGTAAATATTCATGTAAAAGGTGAAGGCGTAAACCACCGGGATAAAGCAGGCCAGTTTCTTTTCCTGGTCCGCCCAGAACCTCTGCTTGAAAAAGGGATAGATGAAGACAAAGCCCATCAGGAACCAGGAAAGCTGGGCGAACCTGTTGCTGAACGCCGCGTACATGCAGAGAATCCAGAACGCATTGGCCGCAATGTAGATGTTCAGCAGCCACGTATACATCACGTCCCGGTATTCCTCCCGGAACAGGAAGTAACAGCTCGTCACAATGGGGAGCGCGCTGTAAATCAGGAAATCCCAGCGGAAACCCACGCTGCTGAACAATGCGGAGGAAGCCTTCAATTCATCCGCCTGGTTGATGTAAAGGGTCAGGCGCGGATCATCGAAAAAGCCGGAGGAGGCGATCATCTCCCCGATGGCGGGACCGGCCAGAATGACGGCCAGGATGCTCCCTACCCACGCCGCCACGTAATACCGCGTATCCGTGATAAACCAGGCGCAGGCTCCCGCGGCGGCCAGCAGCATCATGGACTTGTGCAGGCTGACGGCGAGCACGGTGCAAAGGAGAAGCATTTTAAGGTTGCTGCGGAAGGTGAGGCCCAGAATCATCACGGAGGCGGCCATGCCGTTGCGGACGCCGTTGACCCCGTATACCCAGAAGGTGAACATGGCGCACGTAATCAGGAAGGGAATGAACCACCGGGCTCCGAAAATCCTGTAGCTGGCCAGGGCCAGCGCTCCCACGTATACCGCGGAACAGGTCAGGAAATAATCGTGCACATTGCCGTGCTGCGCCCACGCATGCAGAATGACGGCAAACAGCCATTCCCCCTTCATGCCCGTCAACTGGGCTTTCCAGTTGCCCGCCTCTCCCTGCTGAAGCGTCTGGAATTCCGCGGCGTAATTGATGGTATCTCCAAACTCTGCGCTGACGGGACGCGCGCCCATGTACATGATCAGGGCGACGACGAATAAAAAGCCGGCCAGGCTGTCCAGCCTGGCGGTGGAAGCGGAAAAGATTCCTCCCGTTCCCGCCTGATAAACCGCACCAAGGATTAAAAAAAGAATGGTCCAGTTAAACAATGCAGTGTATGAGGAAATGGGAATAAAATCGAAACACATGCCAAGGCAAAAACGGGCGCGGCCGGACATTAGCGGATTACCAGTCCGTTTGAAAATAGAGGCCCGGAAAAGCTGGCAAATTCAGCCTCTTAGGCAGGGGAGGAAAAACGGCTTTTCCGTTGGGATAAAAATCCAGAAACTCCTTAAAGTTTATATTGTCAGAATCTTCGATTGACAGCGGACTGGTAATCCGGTTTAATATTTGGCCCTCAAAAAACGATTTTTCTTTCCCTTTATCATTATATATTGAATATGAAGAAAATAGCAAATGACTCTAACTATACGATAATGTAGAAAACAGCTTTTCGGCATTGTTTGACGCGCCCGGATGCCCTATCGTTTCCTCCGGTCCGGGCCATGTCCCCTGCTTCCGTTCCGGCAGGCATCCTGTTCATGGCGGCGGAGCCTTTACGACCGCGCCCATGCACCACCCTGTTCAAACCATTCCGGAGGCTCCCCTCGTCAGCATCATCGTTCCCGTGTACAACCTGGAAACGTGCGTTTCCTCCTGCCTGGACAGCCTGCTGCGCCAGACCTGGTCACCGCTGGAAATCATCCTGGTCAATGACGGTTCCACGGACCGCACGGCGCACATTCTGAACGCCTATGCGGCGCGGCATCAGAACATCCGGGTCATCACCCGGGAGAACGCGGGGGTGGACGCCGCGCGCTACGCCGGCATGGACATGGCCGCGGGAGAGTATGTGATGTTCGTGGACGGGGACGACGCCATTTTTCCGGACAGCGTGGAAGCCATGGCTCAAATGGCCGTCCGGGAACGGGCGGACGTCGTCATCGGAGACTACGTCCGCCATCTGGACCGCTTCGGCCTCTTCCGCAGGAAGGACGGCCATATCCCGCACAGCCGGGTGGTGGAAAGGGAGGAATTCCTGTCCTCCTACCATTCCGGCTTCTTCGGCATGGACAGGCACGGCCTGTTCTACACCTACGGGAAAATGTGCATCAAGCTTTACAGAAGGGAATTCCTTCTGTCCAGCCGTCCCGCCCCCAGCGGGCTCAGGTACGCGGAAGACCAGCTGTTCAACCTTCAGGTATTCCCCAGGGCGGAACGAATCGCCGTGCTGGCAAAGGAGGTGTATATCTATAAATTCGGAGGGGTGACCGGGAACCTGTCCCTCTCCCTCTTTGACGACATGCTCCGCCTTCATTCCCTCAAGCTGACCTTGACGGACCGGGAAGACTGGAAAAAAAGCGAACTGGGGGCCTTCCTGAACAACGTGCGCAGCTTTCTGGCAACCCTGGCCGTCTCCGGAAAACTGAAGGCGGACGGCATGCCGCAGGCGCTTGAAAAATTGAACGCCAGCTCCATCTGGCGCCACGCGCTGGAAGCCCATCCCGCCCGTGACGACGCCTTCCTTTCCGCCATGCGCCGGAATGACGCCGCGGCGGCCTACGCGGAACTCAGCCGCCATACCTTCCTGAAAAAAATCGCCTACAGGCTGCGCCGGATCCTTCTGCGGCTGGTCCGCTGAATCCATTCCCGCACCGTGGGAACGTCCCCACGCTCCCCGGCACAGCCGCCGCAGGGCCGGAAAAAGCCGGAGCCGGGAAGAAACAGTTTTTTATTGCGTTCCGGGCGGGTAAATCATATATCCCAGCGGTTCAGCCTCCACCGTTTTTTTCCTACCTTCCATGCCCTCCATTTCCTTCCTGAAAAACCTCGGAGTCCTGCTGACGGGCTGGCTCCTCTTATGCTGCGGCGCGGGAGCGGCGGAAAACGGCAGAATCCTGATGGTGACGGAAGCGACCTTCCCGCCCTACGAATTCCGGGAGGGGAACGCCATCATGGGCATTGACCCGGAAATCATGCGGGAGGTGGCCCGGCGCACCGGCAGGGAGCTGGTCATTGAAGACATGAGCTTTGACTCCGTGATTACGGCGGTGGTCTCCGGAAAGGCGGACGTGGCCGCCTCCGGCATCACGGTCACTCCGGAACGCAGGGGAAAAGTGGACTTTTCCATCCCCTACGTGGAAGCCGCGCAGGTCATCATCGTCCCCAAAGGCTCCCCCATCCGGGGCCGGGAAGACATCCGCGGCAGGAGAATCGGCGTGCAGCACGGAGCCACGGGAGACATCTACGTCACCCGGAACATCCAGCAGCCGGAACGCTTCCCCAACGGGGCGCTGGCCGTAGCCGCCGTGGCGGCGGGCAAGGTGGATGCGGCCGTAATTGACCAGGACCCGGCCAGAATGTACGTGGCAGGCAATGACCGGCTGGAAATCCTGCCGGAACCCCTCACTTCAGAATCCTATGCCATTGCCGTCCGCAAGGGAAATCCGGAACTTCTCCAGGACATCAACAGCGCCATTGCGGACCTGAAAGCCTCCGGCAGGCTGGAGGAAATAAGGACCGCGTACGCGGCCATGCAGGTCAAGTCCGCCGCGGGAGCCGGAAAACACGCCGCCGGGGGGAACTGGCTGGAAAACATGTGGCTGGACCTGAAGGACTCCTTTGACGTCAACTTCATGCAGGAAGGCCGCTGGAAATACCTGGCCAACGGCTTCCTGGTCACGGTGGAGGTCTCCTTTTTCTCCGTCCTGCTGGGCATCCTGATGGGCTTTGTGGTAGCCGTCATCCGCGCCACGCATGACAAGACGGGCAATTTCCGCTTCCTGAACGCCCTCTGCAAACTGTACCTGACGGTGATCCGCGGCACGCCCGTGGTCGTGCAACTGCTCATTATCTACTTTGTGATCTTCGGTACCGTGGACGTCAGCAAGGTGCTGGTGGCCGTGGTGGCCTTCGGCTTCAACTCCGGCGCCTACGTGGCGGAAATCATCCGCGGCGGCATCATGGCCATTGACAAGGGGCAGTTTGAAGCCGGCCGCAGCCTGGGCCTGGGATACGCCCAGACCATGATTTTCATCATCCTGCCCCAGGCCTTTAAAAACGTGCTGCCCGCGCTGGGGAACGAATTCATCGTGCTGCTGAAGGAGACCAGCGTCTCCGGCTACATTGCCCTTCAGGACCTGACCAAGGGCGGCGACATCATCCGGAGCCAGACTTACACCGCCTTCATGCCCCTGACGGCCGTAGCCCTGATTTACCTCTCCGTGGTCATGCTGTTCAGCTGGCTGCTCGGCAAACTGGAAAGGAGACTGAAAAACAATGAATGAACAGCCCGGAAACACCCCCATGTTCCAGATCAGCCGCCTGGTGAAGGAATTCAACTCCGTGCCTGCGGTCAATGACGTCACCACGCAGATTGACCGGGGGGAAGTGGTCTTCATCGTAGGGCCGTCCGGCTCCGGGAAAAGCACCTTCCTGCGCTGCCTGAACCTGCTGGAGGAACCCACCTCCGGGGAAATCCTCTTCAAGGGGGAGCTGGTCACCTCCCCCCGCACGGACGTCAACCAGTTCCGCCGGCACGTGGGCATGGTCTTCCAGCACTTCAACCTTTTCCCGCACCTGACCATCCTGGAAAACATCACGATCGCCCCGGTCAAAACGGGACGCTCCACCAGGAAGGAGGCCGTGGCCCAGGCGGAAACCCTGCTCCGGCGCATCGGGCTGTACGACAAGAGGAACTCCTATCCCCTCCAGCTTTCCGGGGGACAGAAGCAGCGCATCGCCATCGTGCGCGCGCTGGTCATGAATCCGGACGTGATCCTGTTTGACGAACCCACATCCGCCCTGGATCCGGAAATGGTGGGGGAAGTGCTCTCCCTGATGAAGGACCTGGCGCAGGGTGGGCTGACCATGGTGGTGGTCACCCATGAAATAGGGTTTGCGCGGGAGGTGGCCTCCCGCGTCCTGTTCATGGACAAGGGAAAAATTGTGGAAGAAGGGCCTCCCGCCCAGGTGATCGACCACCCCGCCAACCCCAGGCTGAAGGAATTCTTCTCCAAGGTGCTCTGACGCGGCCAGTCCCGGAAAATTCTCCGCAGGAGACCTGCCCCGCGCCCTCCTGCCGCCGAAGCAGGAAGCAGCGAAGACCGCCTTACTTCTTCTTTTCCCTGATCTCCCCCCTCATGCCCAGCTTGACGTCCACGGGGACGGAGACCGGCTCCACAGGAACCTTGTAAATCATCCGGAACCTGAGTTTTTGCATATTCTCCGGCTCTTCAAACTGCAGGCGCCTTGTCCATTCACGGTAGGAGGAGTTCATTCTGCTCCCCCCGCCCCGGGATTCGGTTTCCAGAACTTCGTCCTTCTCATTGAGAATTTCAAAACGGTCCAGGTCGAAGGAGCTTTCCACCCCCAGCCCCAGAATCATTTTCCTCATCTTTTTTCCGTTCCTTTCAAACGTACTGCACTCTTTCAGGAAAAGCCTGCCTGTAGGCACGCTTTCAGACAGGACGATGTCTCCGCCGCCCGCTTCCTCCCGGTCATTGGCTCCCGGCAGCGGCACATGCTCTTCCGCCTCTTCTGCCAGGGGAAATTCGTAAACAGGGCTCTCCACGGAACGGGAGACGGGAACGCGGAACACCCCTTTCAGCCGTACCCAGGAAGCGTCCGGAGAAGGCAGTTCTCCGGCAACTCCATTGACGGTTGCCTGTACTATTCCGCCTTCACTCCGCGGGTACATGCTGCCCATCCTAAACTCTGCCGGGGCCAGCTTCCTGCCGGTGGAATCGGTCGCCTCCAGATACTGGATACCGTCATTGTATCGCGATCCAAAGCCCAAGGGGGACTTGACGCTGAAATTTACTCCGAACTTCAGCTGCAGAGGGGATTCCTGGGGCGCTCCGTTAATCCACATGCTGTTTTTTTCCATGCCGACGGAAACAAAAACGACCTTCACCGGATTTTTTTCCTCCGGCTTGCCGCCGCCCCACGCCGCCGCTCCCAAAGCCGCAGCGGCGCACAGCAAAAACCGGGCAACAATAATGCTCTGCCTGTTCATCCTAGTTCTCCTTGTTCGGGGTATCCTGTTGTTCCACGGCGCCGGACAGGCCGCACCGGATACGGACGGGCACCATGATTTTCCTTAATCCCTCCGCATATTGAACGGCCACCTTCAGTTCCTCCTGCTTCTTCCCCTGCATCCGGAAGTACCGGCCCCAGTCATAACTCTTCAGGGAGCGTCCGGAGCTGGAACCGTAATTTTCCGTCACCAGCGGAGCGCCATCCGGGGAATGCAGTTCAAAATCCAGAAAGCCAAGCGGAGTGGAAGAATGGACTTCCACCCTCAGCATATACCCCTTCGTGTCGTCTCCGCCCTCATCATAATGGCCTTTCAGTTTGACCTTCACGTCCCCGCCGTCCAGTCCGGCGTTCTTGAGCACCAGAGGAACGGAGAAATCCTTGACCGTCATCTTGAGCGTCACGCTCTCCGAAACGGCGGGGCTGCTATATATCACCAAGGGAACCTCCCCTTTGACTTCCACCCACCTGGCTTTTTCCGAAGGCAGCCAGGACGGCGTACTTAAAAAAATTGTTCCGGCTATGTTGCTCTGCTGGTAGGAACGGGAATCACTGTAACGGCAATTCGTTTTGGCAGGAGAACTTCCTTCGGAATCCGTCAGGGCCAGCTCGGAACCGGACTCCCCGCCATAAGCCACCTTCCATGAAGAAGACGTTTCCCTGACCTTCAAATCCATGGAAAACGACCGGCTGGCTTTTGAAAACGGCCCGGCCTCCTGGAGGTTCGTTCTCCAACCATCCAGGGAAACGGTTACGGCAGGTTCTTCAGGGCTTTCCTTTCCGGCAGCGGGGCCGGAAACAGCCGCGCAGCAGAACGCGGCCAGCCAGGGCAGGCAATAGTGAAGCATAGGCAGGGGGTAAGGGTACTTTTTCAGCATAACACGTTCGCAGAACGGCACAAGATGAAAAGAGACCGCCGCCAAGGAAGAAGCGCCGGTTCCGGCAAAACGCTAGCCTGCTTTCTTTCCTCCCCGCTTTTCCGCCTCCTCCCGTATTTCCCCGCCTATGCCGAACCTGGCATCTACAGGAACGGAAACATACTTCAGGGCAGTTTTATAAACCAGCCGGACCCTGCATTTGTCTGCATTCATTTTTTCCGGAGGGGAAAACGTAAAATCGGCCGTCCAGGTTGTTGACTCATCATCAATCTCCGAATTGTCAAGGGACTGGTACTCCAGCACTTTCCCATTCTCGTCAAGAAGCTGGAATTTTTCCGGACGGAACGCGTTATTCGCGTCCAGACAAATGCTGAGCATGAGCTGTTTTTTTCCATCCTCCGTCACCCGCTCGCATTTTTTCACATACAGGTTCCCCACCGGCAGCTCGCACGGTTCCACCACATCGTTCACATTCCCGCCGTTCTCTTCCTCAATGCCAGGAAGCGGAATGAAGGCGGCGGCGCCCTGCCTTAAAGGCAATTCGTAAACAGGGCTTTCCAGCGTGCGCGCCACCGGGACCCTCAGGCATCCCTTCAGCCGGATCCAGGCACAGCCGGCAGGGGGCAGATTGGCCGCAGTGCCTTCAATTACCGTGAAACTCACTCCTTTTCTACTATTTTCATTCAGCCATGCCGTTTGAAATTCCACAGGGGCCAGCTCCCTGCCATCCGCTGCCCACCTTCCCAAAGACTGGTTTTCCACCACGCTACTCTCTCCAAACCCCCAGGGTTCGCGGATAAAAAGAACGGCGCTGCACTTCCATTGCAGTACCCCTTCCCCGCCGTCATTCCCCGTGTCCCGCTTCAACCCCGCTTCCCTAAAGACGATTCCCACTTTTTCCTCCATTTTCCCCTCTTCCGCTCCCCGGCACGGGTGCCAGCCCGGCAGGAAGAAGACGATGCCGCACCATAAACAATGTATCGCCTTCATGGTTTCCGCTGCCGTGAAGTTTCCCGGACCATTCCGGACAAACCGAATTTCAGGTCGACAGGCACGTCAATCCGTTTCAGCTCAGTCATGTAATTCACCAAGACCTGTATCTCCCCCTTTTCTTCCGGTTCCAGCCTGTAATCCCATTCCCAGGAGAGGGAACCGCCGGAACCGGAAGAATAGCCCCAGCTCCAATTTTTTCCCATCACGGGAGTACTGTCCGGTTTCATGAGCGTCACTCCGCAAATACCCAGCATGCGTGACGAAACCAGCTCCACGTTCAGGTTTATTTTTCCGGAATCCTTATTGAGCGACCTTGTTATTTTCAGAGTAGCCTGCGCGTCTCCCTGCCGGCCGTCATCCATCAGGCTCCCGCCTTTCAGAACAACATGGCGTTCTTCCTTTTCCTTGTCCATGGAAAAAAGACAGCCCTCGGACGTCACCTCCTTCTCCGCTGTCACCAGCAGCATATTCCCCTTTACACTCACCCAGCGGGCGTCCGGAGCGGGAACCCAATCTTCCGTTTCCATCCTGAATTCGGGATCGCGGGCATGCAGGAAATCAACATAATCGGAAGGAACGTTCCCTCCACCGGTGGAATCACGTATCTCCAGGCGGATGCCCTCCTTTCTGCTCCCTATGATTTTGCCGGGACCGGGATTGGAAAAACCCAGCACGACCTGGAACGTTCTTTCCGGTTTTTTTATTCCGGGCTCCCAAGGGATTTTACTTGTAGCCGACAGAAGAATGACGGAAACCGCCTTTTCCTCCGGCGCCTCGTCACCCGGTGCGGAAACGCCCGCAAACAGGCAAAAAACGGGAATTGCGAAAAAGATTTTCATCAGGGCAGTTGTTACAGTAATTCACGCTAGCATTTCCCTTTCAAGGATCAAGGGTAAAATGAAAACGTCAGGAATTCACTCCCTCTGCCGCCGCATGGGAACGGTGGCAGCGCAGCATTCCGTTCCCGCAAAGCCGCCTTCCGGCCATGTTGTAAAACCGGGAAGCCGCTGCCGGAAAACTTCTCCGCCCGGGTGAAATGTCCATCCCGAGCAATGCCTGACGCTATGGAAAGCCGCAGGCAGGCATGGCGCCGCCTCTCTCCGGAAAGGCCTCACACGAGACCTCCGTTTTTACAACACGATATCCACGTTGTAGGACTCCTCAATCAACAGATAGTCACACCCATGCTGCCTGCATTTCTCAAGGTTGTCCCTGTTTTCACGCAGCAGGCTCTCCCGTGTGCAGGACGCCTCATCCATGCGCTGCTCAATCGCGTTTGCATGGTCCATGATGTCATGGTAATGCCTTTGAATATAATCCTCTGAAAAAATCAGGCAAACATACCGGATCTGCTCCCGGCAGGCCGGTGTAAAATCCTTCTTCCAGTCAAAGGGGATGCAGCACCCTTCCACCACCAGATTCTGCCCATTTTCCATGGCGGTTTTTACAATTTCCCTGATAACGCTCCAAAGGAAGGGGGTGAGCTCTTCATCTGGGCTTTCAGGTGCAAGGGGACATATTCCGCTGCGTATCAACCCCATCTTTAAATGGTGAGGGATGACAGGATAGTTGATATAAGTTGAAATAGGGTTGAAATCCGTTGGAACCTTAGAAAACACGGGAGTTGTGAAAAGTAGGACCGAGATGATGTATCTGATATAAGTGGGAGCCAAAATACGGGTAAATGACAGGTATCTGATATAAGTGAATTATCGAGGAAAGTACTCTGCAGAGGGTGTGCAGACAGCCTGCATCGGTGCTCATCAAGAAACAAAAAGGCCGCCAGGAACTACCTGGCGGCCTGAATAGTGTATAGGTGCAGTCACCTGGCCGCATGTACCAGACGGCGCTCCGTTGTGGCCAGGAGGCCCTCGTACTCTCCTTGGTACAAATACCGGTATCCCTGTGGGGGAAAGAGTACTCCAAGGGAGGGGATATACTCATAGACGTCACCGAGACGGTATGCAATGGCCACCCCCTGATCCTGATAGTACAGGTCATACTGCTCACGGGTAATGCCACAACCGGCCTTGACAACATCCCAGACATCATCGACATAGCCAGTATGGTAGCTAACCAGGTCCACCTCGCCGACGATCCGGGACACCGGAGCAGTGGCGTAGATGACCAGTCCATCCACACACCTGGGTGAGTGGGTGACCTTGCGCAGCTCCCATATCTTACTGCCGTCCCGGTACATATCCCAGTACTGTGGATGCAGGGCAATCATGGCGAGTGTCCTGCTCATGGCTGTACCTCCTTATCAGGAAAAACGACCGTGTTGCTATACCCCCGCGCGGTAGGCTTATGCGGCCCAGGAGTGGTAACAATACGTACAGCCCCGACATGATCGGCCAGCTTGCCCGGCGGCATCGTGCGCGGATCCGCGTGAGGCTCGTAGGTATCCTGCCCCGTCTCGGAGGCCATCTTGCGGGCATCCTCCCGGCCCCGGTTGATCACCGTGTACATCAGATACTGGACGTGCTGCACAGCAGCAAAATTGCGCAGCGCCTGGTACACATCCCGACCCGTGCAAGGCAGGTGCAGCTGGTCGCGCACGATCTCGGCCAGATAGTCTGGGCTGGTCTCGTAGCGCATCATAGCCTCGCGCAGATTGTGGATGGCCTTATCCATCTCCGACCAAGTCCGGTCCTTGATGGGAGGCTCTCCTAAATAGGCGGCCAGTCTATTATATATAGACACGTAGTGCTCCTGGGTGACCTTGGTCAGTGACTCGGTGACTCCTGTGGCGCACCATACCTCCTGGTGCCGCCACTCCGTCAGAGACGGGAGAGGGCAACCCTGGGACTGGATGCGCTTGTAGGCCTTGCCGGCCATAATGGAGAGTACGGTGATCTGTCGCTTGGTAAGTGTCTTACTCATGAGATCAGGTCTTGTGCGTGGTGGTAGGATGTTGACCGGGCCGTCAAATACCCGGCAAGATCGATGATCTGCCACGGAGCCAGCCGTGAACAGTAGAGCATCACAGTGCGGCCGTTGACCGCCGTGTAATTGTAACGGGCATTGACAATCTCGGCCAGGATGCGTCGAGAGATGCCGTTGGCACGCATGGAGGATCGCAGTCTATCCATGGCTTGATTAATGGTCTTGTCCATGTTGTTGGTCGGGTTGATAAGGCTTGGGGTGTTGTAGATCCTTGATCAGCTGCTGCCGTGTATGGGGAGTCAGGTAGATGACTGTACCCGTCATGGTACCTCTCTTGCTGCCTGTCCAGACAGTCAGGCAGGTATGGTAGCCCATATCCTTGACCTCGATCTCAGTCATCACGCTTGGTGCTCCTCTCTACATAAAACGTCTCCTCCTGCTCAATCTTAAGCCCCAGCTTGGCAAGCTTGTGGGGCTTGACATGCTGGCGGATTGCCTCCTTATCCGGGGTCACCTTGGTGACCAGGTAGACCTTACGGCGGGTGGTCTTAAGTAGCTGCACTACCTTAGCCCATGTCCAGCCATTGGCGGGCTTGAGCGTGGGCTGTCCCAGGCGGTAGCCGTAAGTGGTCAGGGCGGTAGTGGCCGACTTGCGGCCACGTGGAAACAATTCCTCCCGCCGTGGAGAGGCCCATTGCTCAGCCATCTTGGTGAGGCGGTCAATCTCCTTGGCCAGCTCGCTGATCCTGGGATCATGATCCGTCAGAACTTGCTGCATGGCGGCCTCCTTGGCCGCTTGCAAGGTGTCCAGCTCGACGCCCTTACGGGCGATGTCGTCCAGGGTCCGACAGAATTCGGCTCGGTCCTTGATGACCTGTTGGTTGGTTGCCTTGGTTGTTGTGCGTGTCTTGCTCATCTCTATCGGTGGGTGGGGTTAGTCCTGTAGTAAGTCAAACATCTCATTGAGCCTAAACCTTATATCATTAAGATCATCTATAAGATCATCATAAGTGGTCACTAAATCCATAATGGACAACTCGTTATCAGTAACGATGGTTGATGGATCAAGACGAGCTAAATCCGTAGACCTCACCCTGTTGTAAATGGTTAGGGTCTCGGCCAGTAATTCCTTGGCGCGGATCTCGCGCCTATTAGTATAGGTCATATCGTATTAGTTGTTAGTTATTGTTGGCGTGTTGATTACGAAGTTGTTTGCGCTTGCGGGCTACCATGGATACAACATCCGACCAGGTAAGGCCGGGTGTCTGTAGCCATGCGTGGAATTTATCGCCGTCCACCGGGACGTAGCGCTCTCCCAGCTGCTCCAGCCGGATGGCGATCATGCCCGGCCAGCGTGGGTCGTAGATCGTCCAGTAGTTGCCGGAGCCGGCAAATCTGGACAGCTGCATGCTGATTAGCGTGCACAGGGTCTCTGGATCGTAGGTCATGGCTAGCGGTGCTGCTGGGTGATCTCCATCCGTATGTAAGGGTGGTAGTAGCAATAAATGGGATCAGTCATGACGGCTGGCCCTCCTCTCTCTCTTGCCCCCAGAAAACCGGGGGAGGAAACATCCCTCCAACTTACCCGTGCGCGTATTAAGATGATTGCGGAGACCAAAAATGTCATGCATCAAGTCGAATTGAGAGGCTTGCTCCATATCCTTGAGGCGCAGGGGACAGCCGTTGCAATGGCATGCCTCCACATACATCATGATGTGGATAACACCCATATGACGATCCGGAGCAAGGGATCTCTCCATGATATCTGCGGCCCTCTTGGCGATGCGACTGATGATTGCCCTCTCCTTGGAAGTGGCTGTAAATAAGTCTCTCATCGCTTACCCTCCCGGTTACGCTTGATGGTATCGACCATGACCTCGCCGACGATATGGGTATTACTGTTGATAACATCCTTGAGAAGTGTGGCGACACGGGAGGCCGGTGTCTCATGATCGGTCTCCTGGAGGATCTCTCCCCAGATGACGAGTCCGAGATTGCCGTTATTCGTGACGACGTCCTCAAGGTGTAGGACATAGTGGCCGCCATTGGGGGCCGGCTTGATGTCGGGGGCTTGCTGCCGCCCGTCCTGTTGCTTATTGGTATTATTGGTGCTGTACATGATAGTGGTGGGTTAGTGGTTATTGGTTGGGGGAGGTGGGTTGATCGGCCTCGGAGGGACCGATAGTGATACTGGCCAGACGTATCTGACCCAGCAGGGTATGCAGATGAGATATGGCCAGATTGAGCGAGTCATAGTCCGTCTTGGTCAGGAGGGCCACCTTGCAGTGGCTGACCCGCTCTATGTGGATACGCTGGGTGATGTAAAGCAACTGCCGGTGCCGCTCCCACTGCGCCTCGCTCAATACCGGGATGAGCTCCAGGGACAAGCTGTGATGCGTGGTGATGAGGGCGTCGAGGTCAGCCAGGCGGAGGACCACATATCGGGTCCCTCCCAGGTCAACAATGGAGTACTTGATGGTCTTCTTGCGCATGTTAGGTGGAGGTGGTTAATCGTTGTCCTGAGCAAGCATGGCGTCTCGCAGCAGGGCAACGTCCTGCAGGAGCTGGGGCAGCTGATCGGCGGCCTCGGTGAGTACCTGGTGGATATCGCCCAGCTCGACCGGATCGGTCGTGCCAATGGCTCCCCAGGTTGACAGCGCCGTATCGACGAGGGCGGCTAGTTGCGGTATGTCGCCGCCAATACGTATGGCGGCCAGGGTCTCTTGTGGGATTGTGATGGTACCCACGATTGTCTTGTTGTTGGTGTCTTGTTGCATGATTGATAATTGTTTAGGGTTATACGTATTCCGGCATTTTGCCGGCTTCCATCTCTTCAAGTTTTTTAACCGCCGCCAAATAGTAGTCCCATGTAAGGTCCACTCCTGCATTGTTGGCAGCCTCCACCCCCTTGATCAGGCGCTTGGTGGTCTTGCCAAATCCGTACGTATTGGCCTGTTGCTTGAGTGTGGCTAGCATGGCCCGGCTGGGGGTCGGATAGCCGTAGTAGGTCCAGAGCGTCTCCAGATCACGGGTCTCAATGTAATCCGGGAGGCGGAAGATATTGGCTGCCCCACGCTTGGAGGTCTGCTCCAGGATGCCTTTCCACTTGTCATTTTTTTCCACATACTCGGCCAGGACGGGGGTATCCACCAGGAGCATACCGCACTGGGCCTCATCGTATAGCTCCCGCAGCTGCTCAATACCCTTGCGTCCCGTCTTGTCACTGTCCAGCGCGTGGTGTATCTCGTCGACGATGAGTAGGTGCTCCGGGGTCAGACGGTTGACAATCTTGGATATCATGAATTCCGTGTTGCCTTTAACCGACAATCCTAATTGAGCGGCAATGCGGTAGAGCAGCCGTCCCGGACTGGTGACTACCGGGCAGCGCACCAGGATGACCGTGCCGGGGTGGCGGCGGCGGTACTCCTTGAGAGCCCAGGTCTTGCCCCACTGCGTCTTGCCCACCAGCATGGAGGCGTATTGGTTGACGTGGGTCAGCTCGGCAATCTGCATCACGTACCTGGACAGGGCGGTCTCGATAAACGGATCATCCAAGGTCGATTGCTGTCGCAAGAGTAGCACGCCGCACAGGTCATCCAGCTTGGCCAGATGAGGACCGGCCGGAGATTGGTAGTTACCAAGCAGCAGGCGGTGCATCACCGTCGTACTCACGGGGAGCTTATCGGACAGCGTGCGCAGGGTCCACTGATGCTCGACGGCGTAGTTGATCAGGTCCGTAAGCATCTTCTTGTGCGCCGCCTTGTAGGGAGTCTCCTGGATGGGTGCCAGATATCTGCTCAAGTCGGCGTCGTTGTTAATTTTGGTAATGTCGTCCATGTATTATTTGGGGTTGTTGCGTTTACAAAAATCTTACATCGGGCAGGTCGTGGGGCAGCTCGTCGTCATCGTTGCCGCTGGCGGGGATGAGGCTGATATCCGGCATGGACTCGGCCGCCGCCGTGGCTGCCCTGGTCACGGCCCGCTTATCGGCGGGAGTGGGGGTGAGGGAGTATGCCTGGGCATACTCGGCTGCCGTCACCGGCTTGCCCTCCATCAACCGCCTGTTGTGCTCGCGCTTGCGGACGATATCCGCCTCGTCGTTGGCTCCGATGATGCGGGCATACTCCAGTTGATGCTCCCGGCGCCCGGCCGCCTTGCCCATGGCCTGCTCCACGGCGTGTGTATCCGCCGTGCAGACCCGCTGCACGAGGGCTGCAGTGCCGATGATGCGGCCGTCCTGACCGCACACAAAGAGCTGGTTGGCATCGTAGGGATTGACGTAGCCCTGGTACTTGCCGTGGGCCAGCTCGCGGATGGCTCCGTCAGGAGTAACCACGCGAGCCTCATAGATCAGCTCCTCGTCCTGGATAGCCTTGTCGCGCATACGGATATAGGCGCTGGCCACTTTGATGGGGCGGGCCAGGTCCATGCCCAGTATCTGGCAGATGCACCAGGCGGGCAGCTTGATAAGCCTGTTGCCCGGCTTGGCCTCCTCGTAATCCCAAGCCTCGGTTGGGCTCATCCGGCGGCGGTGCACCAGGTCGGCCCCGGTCTCGCAGGCAGTCCGGATAATCTGGGCGGCCATGGACGGCTCTACCTCGCAGGACGGAGTCCAGGGGGCGGATGGCGAGAGGCGCAGCTCCTCAACCGTGTAGCCGCACCGCTCCCAGCCCTCCAGCTTGTGGTCGGTGCGCGCGTTAATGTCGCTGACGATCTTAGTGAGCTCATGGCTCAGCTCGTCCATGGTCAGCATGTAGTGCTTGAGTTGACTGGCTCTATCCGCGGGTAGCTTGTCCATCGCCTTGATGAGCTGGTCCTCGGCACGCGCCAGGCCGTGCAGGGTTTCCGGGGGCGTGCGGTCGTGGCCGGTGGCTCCCGGCAGATGACTGATGCGGTTGTGTTGCAGGTTGTGGTAGCTTTCCAGCGCCGCCTTGTGGCGCGGGTTGCCCACCCCACGGCCGCCATGGCCCTGCTTGAGCGTCTGGCGCACGCCTCCGATGCCGGAGCGGTCCACCTTGATTAGGCCGCCGCTGGCGTGGTAGAGCAGCTCCTCCATCTCTTTGTCGATGGCCGCCGTCCCATTCTCGACCACGAGGGTAGTGCCTCGTGGCGAGTATCCGATGGTAGCTCCCCACAGGGCCAGGATGCTGCGCATGTCCCTCTTATTAAGGTGGATCATCTTGCCCGTCTCCTCGTCGCGGCGGCGGATTTTTTGGCCCCAGGCCACCCGCTTACCGGTAAGGTACTCCAGCACACCCAGTTGCAGGGGCTGCCCCTTGTCGCGGCCGGATAAGACCTGGAGGTCAAGCCACACGTCGTCAAACAAGAAATGACTGCCCAGCCACAGCCCCTCGCGGGTGGCCAGTACCTGGGCCAGTTGGGGCGCAGCCGTGCGGATGCCCTGCTTGAGCGCCACCGTCTCCAGGGTCTGGGGGGCAAGCCTCTGCAGGTTGCGCAGGCTCCAGCCGGAGGGGATGCGCGGCCAGCCCGGCCAGTCCTCATAGCCGGGGATGGTGTCGCGCCTCTCCGTCCAGGTCTTGAGCAGGAGCTGGCGGGCCGTGGGAATGCCTCCGTTGCGCTGGCACCGGATACAGAGACCGTGCCAATAGGCCAAGAATTTGCTGAGGGTGACGCGGCTGCGAGCCTGTATCTTGCGGTAGCGGCGGTCCACCAGGGAGAGGGGATTGTCGCCGCTATTGCGCCAGATATCATACCAGCGGCGCATGGTCACCGGGGAGATGCCGCACAGGGCGGCGGCATCCCGGATAGCTCCCTGCTGCCCGCCATAGCAGGCGCTTGCCTCCCTGATGCGCTTGCAGGCCGCATAGATGGCCAGCACTCTGTCCCGCTCCACCAGCGGCAAATCGTCCATGGTGATATTGTCCATTGTCTTAAAGTGCTGTTGTGCCGTTGGCTATGCCATCCATTGTGGCCTTGACGCTCTGCTCGCCGACGTTGGATATCTTGCGGGCGTAGGCGGCCAGGGACTCGGCGAAAAGCTCGCGCTCCTGGAGGCGTAGCAGGTGGACGTAGCCCTGGTCGATAAAGGTCCCCAGCTGCTTGAGGAGGCAGGCCGCATCCTGCTCGGCCTGGTGCCGGCGGCGCTCCAGCTCTTCCGGGGGGAGATTGATGGCGGCCAGGTCATTGGCCAGCTTGTCCATGGGGGTGAGGGCCTGCGCTCCGTCAGGGTTGCCGGCTCCAGTAAAGCCCAGGGACTTAACCCGGTCATGCGTCGCCCGCTTGCGGGTAGAGATAACTCCCAGGTTGAGCATCATTTGGCGGGGAGTCTCGGCTCCATCGGTGGTCTTGTCTACCAGGGCGGCCAGATCATTTACAGGCTCACCGCTCAGTCCGGCGTCCAGGAGATATCTCTCTACATTGGCCAATCGACCGGCGGCTGTCTTATAGCAGCGCATGTAATTTTCTGCCGTCCTTTTGGTAAATTCGAAATGCGAACCATGGTTCGCATTTGCCGTTGAGTTAAATAGCTGCCCCCATCCTCCATGGGGCGTCGCGGCCTTGAGCTCGGTCAGTAGCTTACCCAACTTGAGGCCAGCTATCACGGCATTGTGTCCGGCACATGCTGCCATCTCGGCCTGAGCCTGGGCATACCGGTGCAGGCGGTTGGCTTCGCTGACGTCTAACTCCACACGTGTGGATAAAGGGATACTTAACTCAATTTTCATGATTGGAAAAATATTGCGCTAATGCAGCGCGGAGTTTATAGAGGGCTGAGTCTTGAATGGACCAGATCATCTTGTCGGACGGTCCCATGTAATGAGCCAATTCTGGGTAGGTGAGGGGGCCATCGTGATGTACCTGGTAATGGCAGCGCACCTCCGGGATGCACCACATGGCTCCCCAGATGGCCCACTCATCAGCAGTCATGGGGGCGTCCATATCAACAGGATTATCGTCCATCATCGTGTTACATCTATGACCGGGAGGATGGCCGTGCGCGGGTCCTTGACGCCGTCGCGCACCTGGCGCTCCTCCGCATCCAGATACCAACCTCCCACCTTGATCATCCCCTGGTAACCCAGGGCTATGAGCGCCATGGCGGCAATGATATTGACGATGGTCCGCAGCATGATTACTTGCTCCTCCTTAACGCTGTAAGCTGTTTACAAGGCAACTGTTTGATGCGAGCCTTCAGGGCGTTCCCCCGGTCTGGGGTCCCCCTAAGCACTTTCCTCACATGGCTGGGAGATACTCCTAGTTTTTCCGCGGCCTCAACAGGCGTATACCCTCTACTCAACAGCCATTGCATATTGATATTCTTTGCTTGTGTACCCATTGTAGTTCTGTTAGGTTTCTCTTATGGCCGCTCTTATAGGGCGGCCTCATGAATGTGAGATATATTAACAGGTGTGAGTATGCAAGAAAAAAATGATACAGATGTGAGTTTTTGCGGAAGATTTGCCGACTTGCTTAACAACTGTGAGTTATCTCAGCGCCAAATAGCTGTCAAGTTGGGATTGACGGAAGGAGCCATTATCAACTATAAGCGAGATCGTATACCTAAAGCATGGGAGTTACTACGTATCGCTAAATTTTTTGGGGTTACGATGGAGTGGCTGTTAACCGGAAAGGACCCTCTAGTCCAAACACCTCCAGATTCTTGGAAAGAAAAATGTAAATTGGCGGAAGCTAAATTGGCTATCGTAAGAGAGGCCTTACAAGGTGTCTTAATAAGAACAAAATAACATCTAATAATTAGCGATATATGAGTACCTCTTGCCGGGTTATCCTAGTTGCCATAGGGATTACCCTTGTCGTTACGGCAGCTATAGTTGTGCATTATCTACATACTCTCTCGGCTGATATCCACTCCATCAACAAGCAGGAGACTCACTATGTGTATGAGTGGAGAGAGATATCAACTCATAGATGGAGCGACTTAAGGAAAAGTATTATAGAGGACTCTTACAAAGAAAAAGGAACCACTGATTGGAAAAAGAGAGCTTGGAAAGAAATTAGAAGTGTTGATCTTGAAGGATGGGAATATGCGGGGACATTGTCATCCTCAGAAAAGAGTATTATCATACTCGTTAGAAAACGTGTTATCGAAGTATGACACAGCGCAACATCCTGACCATAAATTTTATACATCTAACAAGCGTAACGAATTCATAATAAATTTGTTGTGACGTTAGAGAGGGGTGCTTGCGTGAGCTATGCTCGCGTCCGATGACCAACACACATACCATGTTACACGGGGACTGCATGTCCCTGATGATGACGATGCCGGAGGCATCCTATGATGCCGTGATTACCGATCCTCCCTACGCCAGCGGCGGCCTCTCTACCACTGCCAGGGCACAAGACCCGCGTGTCAAGTACCAGCTATCCGGCACCCGCAAGTACTACCCGACATTTGCCAATGACACCCGTGACCAGCGCACCCACCTGATGTGGTCCGTGCGCTGGATGGAGCAGGCCCTGCGCCTGACGCGCCCCGGCGGCTGGCTGATGGTATTTACCGATTGGCGTCAACTCCCGCTCACCTCCGACGCCCTGCAGATTGCTGGATGGACCTGGAGAGGTATCATCCCGTGGGACAAGACGGAGAGTTGCCGTCCCCAAATGGGCCTTTACCGCAACCAGGCGGAGTACGTGCTGACCGCCACGCATGGAGGATACGACAAGTCCATCAAGCTATGCCCTCCAGGAGTGGTGCGCGAGCCAATCCGCCCCAAGGACAAGCTCCACCTGACGGGCAAGCCGATACCCCTAATGGAGCACCTTATGACCATCCTGCCTGCCAAGTCCCGCATCCTGGACCCGTTTGCGGGATCGGGCACCACGTTGGTGGCCGCCCGCAACAAGGGCCACACAGCCGTGGGGATTGAGCTATCCCCGGACTACCACCGCATCGCCTCGGACCGGCTCGGCTTGGTACTGCCTGCTTGACCTTCCCGCACGCCCCCTGCAGCATCCCTGCAGGGGGCTTTTTTTGGCCGTCATTAGAGATGGCCAAAAATTGTGGTAAGGTTGAGGCATGAACGACAAGACGATCAGGGAGTGGGCCTCCGGGCCGTGCTGCACGGTTGCGGAGGCAAGCAAGATACTTAACCGGTCCCCACAAACTGTAAGGCGCATGATACGGCGTGGACTCCTGATTGGCTGGCCGCCCAACCCCGCCAGCAGCCATCTCCTGCTGTACAGGCGTCAAGTAGAGGCGATGGCGGTCTCTGAGCAGAGGCGCGCTGTTAAATACGCCTGTACGATGCAGCGGACTTTTGATTTTTTCTGACGCTCAAATGCAACAAACGCGCCAAACGCGCCAAACGCAACAGAGGGTTGCCGGGAATGGGCTAAGGTGCCCCCATGAGCAACACTCCCTCTCCTGTTGATAATACTACTGGTGCGCATGATACAATCCCGGCTCCGGGTGGAGCCGGGAACACCACCGCCAACAAGACTCCCTGGTACCTGTCCTATATCCTGTGGACCAACCTCGCCGCCCTCGCCTCCATGCTGCTGCCCTCGATGCGCGACTGGCTGGCCAACAACCCCATTGAATTTACGGCCGCCCTTGGTGCGGTCAACACCTTGCTGGGCTTTTTCAGCCGCGGCACTATCCAGCTTGCCGGAGAGGATGGCCAGAGTGGCCAGTCCGCCAATCCGGCCGGCGTCCTCCCTCTCCCCGTCGCTTCCATGGGGGAGGATGCCACATCCCCCGTGGAGGACCGGAGCCAGTATCCTGATCAGGATACGTCGTCCATCCCCAATGGCTCCGGGTCCTCCTCACCCTTGTCCGGGTCGACCCGCCTGATGATCGTCCTGGGCGCGTTGATGATCCTGCTTGGCAACTCCTGCAGCAATGATGCCGACCCGGTAGCTACCAGCGTGGCTCTTACCGACGGGCAGGTGGTGGTCATCCGTGGTGGATCGTCCCTGGTAGTTGATCGCACGGAGCACAAGTTGCTCTGGTCCCAGTCGGCTCCAGAGGTAGTCGTTGCCCCGGTCGTCCAGGCTACGTCCAAGTAACCTCCACTCTCAACTCACAATCGCAATGACCTACGCAGAGTTACAATCCAACACACTGGCGTGGCAGCGCGCCCTCAAATTTGCCGGATTTTACCGGGGCCAGCTTGACGGCATCACCGGCCCGCTGACCCGCGAGGCAGCGGCCCAGTGGCGCGAAAGCCACAAGCAACTGCAGACCCGCTACGGCCGGCTGGACAAGCGCACGGAGGACAACCTGCTTACCCTCCAACCCCTGGCCGCCATCAAGGTGCGCCAGATGATGACGGCCCTGCGCGGTCTTGCCGACTGGCGGCTCATCTGCGGACTCCGCACCTACGACGAGCAAGACAAGCTCTACGCCAAGCGTCCCAAGGTGACCAACGCCAGGGGAGGACAGTCCATGCACAATTTTGGCATTGCGGCCGACGTCTGCCTGTTTAGGGGCGGGGTCGATATCTGGGCACCCAGCGAGGGGCCGGACTCCATCTATAAACCCGTGGCGGCCCTGGCCCACAAGCTGGGCCTGGTGTGGGGTGGAGACTGGCGCTCGCCCTACGATCCCGGCCATGTCCAGCTGGGCTCCCTCCCCACGTCCACCCTCCACCGCGCTTACACCACCGGGGCCAGCACACTGGCTCAACTGCTCTGATCATGATCCTTGCACTAATAGCAGACGCCGCCGCAGGCATCTCGCCGGAGGCAGTAGGCACCATCCTCGGCGTTGCTCTCGGCTCGTCCGGGACATGGTGGGTGGTCAAGGGCCGCAAGGCTCCGCAGCAATCCGACGATCCCCAGCGATTTTTCTTGGAGGACAAGTACGCGACCCGTGAGGAGGTCGCAGAGCTCAAGGCCCTCCACGCCAAGACCACCGACGACATGCACAAGCGCCTCAACAGTATCACCATCAAGCTCAACGAGATGTCCGGCACCCTTAAACTCATGATCGACATCCTCAAGACCCGTAAATCCTTATGACCACCCGCGCCAACATCAAGATCACCATCCTGCAGGTCCTCGACCGGCTGCCCGCTGCCTATACCCAGCGCGTGTCTGCCCTCCGGGCCGAGGTCTCCCTGGACATGTCTCCGAGCCCAGGCACTGCCGATATCGACCTGGCCATCCAGGAGCTGGAGGCCCTGCGCCTGATCACGTCCACCACCTGCATGATCACTGGCGAGCGCAAGTACGCCATCACCGACGCCGGCCGCGTCCAGCTCACCCAGATATGACCATACCCGACGCCATCGTAGCCGTGTCATCCCTGGCGTTTGCCGCCGTCATCATCCACATCGTCTACCGCCGCTAACCTACCATGCTCCGCAAGCCCAGACCAGACAGTGTGATCGGCTCCCAATTGCCCCCCATCCTCAAGGACGACGTAGACACCATGCTGCTCTCCGGCGCGCCTTACCGGGCGGTCCAGATGCGCCTGGAGGAGGACGGTATCAAGCTGAGCCAGGAGGCCATCCGGCGCTATTACCAATCACAGATACTGCCGATCAGGCTGGCCCGCCAGCAAAAGACAGCTGCTGAGCTCAACAAGATATCCGTTGAGGGCGTGGATGAGGCCACTATGAGAGGCATCCGATGCGCGGCCATGGATCGGGCCAACAGCCCAGCCTGCGACCCCAAGGAGCTGAGCATCCTGGTCAACCTCATCCTCAAGGCCGAGCAACTGGACCACGACAAGCGCCGCCTCAAGATGCTGGAGGCCAAGGCTGCCCAGGCCGACGCCGCCAAACAGGTCACGCAATCAACCCTCACCCCAGAGGAGCGCGACCGCAAGCTGCGCAGCATCTTCGGCTGCTAATGCAGTCGAGGTAATAGTTAAAAGTTAATAGTTAACAGTAGCTCAACTCTCATCTCTCCACTCTCAACCCTCCATTATGTCCTCCTCCCTGATCACAACGCCACTGGAGCTGCTGCTGCCTTACCAGGCGCAGTGGGTGGCCGACGAGAGCCGGTTCAAGGCCGGTATCTGGAGCCGTCAGAGTGGCAAGGATTTTAGTACCGCCGCCGAGGCGGTGAGGGATGCGATGATCAGGCCCAAGACCACCTGGATGATCGCAGCTCCCTCCGAGCGCCAGGCCATGGAGTCACTCTCCAAGTGCAAGGAGTGGGCGGAGGCATTTAACCTGGCCTTGGCATCTTGGGATATTGAGCGCCAGGACGGCCCCAACACCCTGCTCAAGTCCGGCTCCATCACGTTCCCAAACGGGTCCAGGATACTGGCCGTGCCGGGCCGTCCGGACACCGTGCGAGGCTTTAGTTCCAATCTCGTCCTAACGGAATTCGCGTTTTTCGAGGACCCGGACGCTACCTGGAGAGCCGTGTTGCCCTCCATCACCAACCCCCTGCGCGGGGGCCAGAAAAAGGTCCGCCTCATCACGACGCCCAACGGCAAGACCGGGCGTGGCGCCAGGACGTACAAGATCATCAACGACAACCTGATCCACCCCAGGGAGGGCCGCAAGCAGCACTGGTCATGCCATGTGGTGACGATTGCCAAGGCGGTGGAGGATGGCCTCCCGATCGACATCGATGAGCTCCGTGAATCCCTGGACGACCCCATCGGCTGGGCGCAGGAGTACATGTGTGAATTCCTGGACTCCTCCAACGTGCTGCTGCCCTACGACCTGATCGCCACGGCTGAGTCCGCGAGCGCCACGGTGTCCTGCGACCCGGCCATCTACCTGGGCAACAAGCTGGACCTGCGCCTGGGCATCGACTTTGGCCGCACTAACGACCCGACGGTCTGCTGGACGCTGGAGCGGGTGGGAGACGTGCTGATCACCCGCGAGGTGCTGGTGCTGCGCAACATGTCCGTGCCCGACCAGATGGAGGTACTGCGCCACCGCATCAAGGCGGCCAGACGCGTCTGCTACGACTACACGGGTGTGGGCATCGGCATGGGCGATGTCCTGGTCAAGGAGTTTAAGCGCTGGCATCCGGAGGGCCACGAGTTTGGCAGGATCGAGCTCTGCACGTTTACGCCGGCCTTTAAGCGCCTCATCTTCCCCCGCCTGCGTCAGGCCTTTGAGGCTCCGACCCGCGTCCGCATCCCGATTGACGTGGAGGTGCGCGAGGACCTGCACGCCATGCAGCAGATTTTCCGGGGCACGGACTATACCTATGAGGCTCCGCACACCAGGGAGGGGCACTCCGACCGGTGCACGGCCCTGGCTCTGGCCCTGCGCGCGGCCGACGGCCACGTGCAACACCACCTCCCGGCGCCAGGCAGCGGTCGCATCATCACGGGCGCCGGCCTGTTTGGCGGCCGATCCCACGGCTCGCTCTTTGGTGGCGGCCGTCCCATCCTCCACCAGCTATTGGCAGCGTAATATCATGATCAAGCGACTCTACAACTACATCCTCCACCGCAGGCCCCATGCAGAGGGCGTGCAGCGGGCGCTTACCGCGCCGGACAAGTCATCCCAGGACAGCAAGCCGGCCATGTTTAGACTTGTCCCCATTGGAGACGCTGACAAGGAGCGCCGCAGCCAGTTGGATCACATCTCCCCCCTGGACTATATGAGTGTGGACACCGTCCGGCGATGCCTCAAGGACTGCATGATCGGAGCCTATGCAGAACAGCAATGGATATGGGAGCAGATGGAGCAATACGATCCGATGTTGTTGACCTGCCTCACCAAGCGGGACGACGCTCTGGACAAGTACGACTGGTCCATCACGGTCAAGCCGGACCTGGACGACCGCGACAGCCTGCTGGCCGAGGCTCAGCAGCGCACCATTACAGACCTCTGCAACGCCATCGTTAACATAGATGAGGCCATCACGGCATTATCCCAGGCGTCCCGCCGTCACTACAAATTCTTACAGCCCTACGCCGATAGCGACGGGCTGCATCTGCTGCCTATCGACAACTGGCTGATGTGCCGGGATGGCTACCGCGGGACATGGGGTTACAATCCCAACGCCCAGTTTGGCCGCTACCGGGGTGAGGTGTTGCCCGTCCCGCTGGACGACCTCATCCTGCGCCTGCATCCCAGGCCCATCGACATGCCCGCCCAGATGCTGGTGCTCAACCGCAGCACCACGCTGGCCCAGTGGGATGTCTTTCTTGAGCGCCTGGGGACGCCGCCCGCATTTTTCAAGCTCCCGGCTGACTGCAGCGACGAGCTGCGCGATCTCTATATACAGGCGGCGGCCAGGATGCAATCCGCCGCCACCGGCGTCATCGACAACAGCGCCGACATCATCACCGTCCCGGTGTCCCAGACGAGCGTCGACTTGTTTGACCGCAGGTATAAGGTGGCCACCGAGGAGATCGCCATGCTGACCACGGCCGGCAAGCTGACCGTGATGACCGAGTCCGGCTCCGGTACCCTGGCTGGGGGAGCCCAGGCCGACGGGTTTGCCGACTGGGCCGGCGGCGAGGCATCCTCCATCGCCTCCGTACTGACGGCCCAGCTGGTCAACCGGGTGCTGGACGAGTACCACCCCGGCCAGCCGCACCTGGTGGAATTCTCCCTCTCCTGCGTGGACAAGACCACGCCGGACAAGGAGATTGCCAACGCCGCCGCCTTGCGTGCCGCCGGCTACGACATCTCCGACGCGGAGGTCAGCGAGCGCACCGGCTGGCAGGTGACTGCCGGGGTATCATCCTCCCAGCTCTACGCCATCAAGGCCGCCGGCTACGTGCCCCAGCAGCAGGCCATGGAGGGTGTCGTCAAGATGCCCCTGCAGCCCGCCCCCCAGGAGACGCCCTACACGCTTAACTCCCGCCGCCGAGACGCCCTCACCACCCTGGCTCTGCACCGCAGCACCACGCTCTGGGAGCCGGCCCGCCGACGCCTGGAGGAGGTGGTCGCCCACCGCATCCAGGACATCGACAAACGCCTGGAGCGAGTCACGCTGGAGATGCTGCCCCTATCCCCGGAGGAGCAGGCCCAGCTGGCCCTGATGCTGCAGGTGCCTGGAGAGGAGGAGATCGTCTCCACCGCACTCCAGATTGCCCGACGCCTCCAGGAGGCCCGCAACGAGGGGAGACGCCGCGCGGCGGCCGTTGACCCGTCTCTAACCACATCCACCCCTGCACGACCCCTGCACGGCGCAAATTCAGCCCAATCCAACGCATGAGCAATTACCGAGACAGATACATCGCCCGCGGCATCCCGGAATTTGACCCGGCCGCCTGCGCTCCGTACCCCGTCGGCCAGGTACCGCAATCAGGCTGGTACCTGATTGAGCCGTCCGGCACCTACACCATCCCGGTGCCCGACACCTCCATCCCGCCTGCCAAGCGCTGGGACGTGGACGAGGTCATCGACGAGGCAGCACTACTTGCCATCTGCGAGTCCTATGATCCTGCCGTCAACGGCGGCAACGGCATCCAGGTCAACAACGACCACCTGCATCTGCGCACCACCGGCGACAACCCGGCCCTGGGCTGGTGCAAGGCCCTGGACTATGGCCGGGTCGACGGCCGCCTCTACCAGGCCGCCTACATCGCCTGGGTCAAGGACACCCACCACGACCTCAACCAGGGCAAGTACTGGGCATTTAGTACTGAGTACCGCCTGGCCGACTACCAACAGGCATACAAGGACGGCTACAGACCGACGCGCCTGTCCGGCCTGGCCGTCACCAACAACCCGGACCACGAGGCCCAGCCGGGCATCATCCGCCAATCCGCTGCAGGCGATGTGGTCGTCCACAGCCGCAGTGCCACCATCTCCCAAACCACAACCATGAGCAAGAAAGCAACACAGCAACGGGTCCTGCACTCCGACAATCCCGCCGGAGACGAGGACAAGAACAAGGCCAACGATACCAACACCAACTCCGACAATCCCCCTCCGTCTACGGAGGAGGAAAAGAAGAAGGAAGAGGAGGCCGATACTACCAACACCAACAACGACGACAACGACGAAACCAACTGCAACTCCGAGGACGAGGGCTGGCTTGGCCTCGCCAACGAGATCGCCAAGGCGCTCAACCTCCCCGAGACCGCGACCGGAGATGACATCCTCAAGGCCGTCACGAACCTCAAGACCGACTTTGATTTGCTCAAGCAACAGGTCGATCAATCCAACGGAGGCACCCAGGCCCACAGCAGGGCTCCCCTCACGCGCCAGCTGCACAGCAACCAGGGCGGCCGGCGCATGGACCGCAAGGTCACTCCCTCCGGGGTGATCACCCACCGCACTCCGGAGGGCAAGGCCGTCCAGGTGCCGCAGAGCGACGTCGATCTGGTGGCCCATTGCCGCAAGGCGGTGGACGCCGAGGTAGCCAAGCACGGCCGTCCCCTGACCCCCGGCGAATACAACCGCGCCTGGACCAGGGCAGCGGAGGAATTCACCGCCTCCCACAAGTAACTCCACTCTTAACTCTCAACACTCCACTCTCAATAAAATGATTATCAAGCAGACTCCCGTGGTGCGCCGCGACTGGCCGGCCGGCACCACCAGCACCGACAAGAGCGAGGGCAAATTTGCCAAGCTCTCCGCTGACGGCCAGACCATGTCCCTGGTGACGTCCGACTCGGATATCCCGGATGGCGTTGTCAGCAACCCCGACGGGCGCGACGGCACCGACGGCAACGGCGGCGACCTCATCCTCCAGTCCCATCCGGGCATCGTCCAGGTCCGCCTCAACGAGACGCCCGGCACGATCGAGACCGGCACCGAATTGGCGCTGTGCACTGATGCCACCGTCAAGGCGGCCACCGGCACGGCCGGCGAGGTTGTCGTAGCCAAGTCTATGGCCCCCAACACCAGCGGCCAGGGCGACTGCCTCCATGAGGCCATCCTCGTTGCCCGGCCGGCCGCCACTGCCGCCCAAGCCTAACTATTAACTCTTAACTATTACATAGCATGAGTACATCTGCAACTTACACCGTCAACCTGCCGCTGACCAACTACATCGTCGGCTGGTACGGCACTCAACTCCACGACCCGGCACGCTTCTTGGCTCCCGGCGTCAAGGCCCCCGGCTTGCTGACCACCTACAAGCGCTACCTGCGCCAGGACGCGTTTGCGGTCTCCGACACGCGCCGGGGTATGTACGAGTCACCCCGGACCATCGACATCCAGGGCGAGGACCTCCCGGTCATGCTGGAGGAACACTCGCTTAAGATCGGTATTGACGATCGCGAGCTGCTCGGAGCCATCGACCAGGAGGTCTACCGCAACAGCCTGCGCCAATCCAAGACCCAGGGATTAGCCCGCCGGATGCTGATCTCCCACAACAAGGAGGTGTTTGATTACGCCAACTCCATCATCCCCAGCATCACCCAGGTGGGCGACGTCAACGAGGCCAACAAGTGGACCAACCTGGACATCCCCCTGGCGGACATCCTGAGAAAGATGGGCAAGCAATTTGCGCGTAACAATGGAGTCTATCCCAACCGCATCCTGACGACGGGCGATATCTGGGACCTCATTGAGGCCAACAAGCAAATCCAGTACAAGATGGGCGAGGGATCCCCCAAGGTCCTTACCCAGGATAACTTCTTGGATTTCATTGGTCTTAAAGGCGACGACATCCCGCCGGTCAAGATCATGCGCTCCATCGCCGCCTACAATCCCGGAGGCGTGGCGGGAGCAGAGGTGGACAACGTCAGCATCGTGGGCAGCAATTTCTATCTGTTCTACGCCGATGACGATCCGAGCCCATCTGACATCACGGCGCTCAAGACGCTCAACATCGCCGGGGACGACATGTACAGCACGGTGGAGACCTACCGCGACGACGACATCTCCACAGAGTGGCTGCGCATCAAGGGCCACCACAAGGTGGTCTTCTCGGCTCCCTCCTGCATGATGCGCATGCAGATCGCCTAATGCAGAGTGGAGTGTGGAGAGTTAAGAGTTGAGATGCTCTTGCCTCCACGCTCCCTCTCAACTCTTAACACTCAACTCTCAATCAAGATGACAGCAAAGAAATCAACCAAGACCAACAAGGCTACCAATCACGACGCTCCTCAGGCTCCCGCCCAGGAGATGGACACCACCACTCCTGATCAGGACAAGACCACGCCGCCCGTGGAGGACACCTCTGCCGTAGACACCCCCACACCGGAGCCTGCAGCCAGTCCCACCCATCAACCAGCTGTAGAGCCCGCCACTGAGCAGGCTCCCGCCCAGGAGATGGACACCCCCACTCCTGATCAGGACAAGGCCACGCCGACCGCAGAGGACACATCCACACCGGAGCCTGCAGCCAATCCCGCCAATCAACCAGCCGTAGAGCCCGCCACTGACTGCCCCATGGGCGACAGCGACTCCGGGGAGGCAGGGGACGATCCCGGCCCCAACATGACCAGTCACGATTACGATGCCCTGCATGGCCCTGCCAAGACCCTGGAGCCATACGTCGCCTCCTTGCGTCCCATCCCGGCCGGCCTGACTCCCCTGCAGCACGTCACGGCCATCATCGCCGGCGGCGTGGTCGGTGGCATGCTGGCCCGTAGCAGGCCCTACGAGACGCTCGACTTGACCAAGGTGGCCGAGACCATCGGCATGTGTGCCCAGCTCGCCGACCTGATCCTGGACCTGGAGGACAGTCCGGAGGATACCCCGGCTATTAACTAATCACTATTACCTATTAACTATAGATGACCCATTGGATCACATTGACGGCGGACATGCTCGCGGAGGTCATCGACCGCGCCGAGCTGGAGGCCATCACGGCCGCCGACACGGATGGCACCGTCATCCCCGGCATCATCCAGGACGTGACGGCAGCCATACGCGAGGCCATCGCCGGCAACGCCGCCAATGTGATGGTCCAGGATGACACCACCATCCCACGCACGCTCAAACCGGAGGCCCTGGACATGATCGCCTGGCGTCTGCTCAAGCGGTTTGCGGTGATGGTCAGTGAGGACCGTGACAAGGCCAACACAGCCGCCCGCGAGCGGCTGGAGGCTGTCCGGGCCGGCACCCACCGGGTGATCGGTCCGGACGGCCGCATGCCCGTGCCTCCCGGTAAGCGCCCCTACGTCCAGGGACCGCGTCCCGCCTACGGCTCCGGAGCGCCGGGGTTGTTCCCGTCCCCCGGACGGGGAGTTAATAGGTAATAGTTAACAGATAACAGTATAGCTATCATCCTCTAATAACTATTAACTCTTAACTAATAACTATTAACTATCCATGCCCTCTCCATCGGATATCATGCGTGCCAAGACCACGGTGCCTGCTGCCGGCATGTCGTCGGCGGACTGGGACGGCGTGGACCCGGATATCCGCGAGCGCTCCTACTGGACGGCCAGGCAGGGACACTATGCGCGCGTGCAGGGATTTAGGGATCGCTCCCAGGGCATTGTGGACGGCAATCTGTCCGAGGCCGACGCTCTGCGCGAGGTCCGCGCGATGCTGCGTGCTACTGGCTACCGGCCGGAGCCGGGTACGGAGGGCACCATCCAGGACCTCAACTCCGACGCCCGCCAGCGCCTGATCCTGGAGACCAACGTAGCCATGGTCCAAGAGCGAGCTTACCGGGACTCCATGATGGGGTCGCTGGCCTATCCGGCCCAGCGACTGAAACGCGACGGCTACAGGGTAGAGCCCAGGGACTGGGACGCCCGCTGGAGGGAGGCGGCTGCTGCTGTCAACTACGAGGGCGTGGCCACCGACGGCTCTCACATCGCGCTGCTGACCTCGCCCATCTGGCGCAAGCTCAGCCGGTTTGACCTGCCTTATCCTCCGTTTGATTTTAATTCCGGGATGGGGGTTGACCCAGTCGATTACGAGGAGGCCCAGCGCCACGGCCTGGTTATCCCGGAGGCGACGGTGGATGGCATGGACGGCGAGTCACTCAACGCCAGCCTGGAGGCGTCCGTCGCCAAGATGGACGGCGACTTGCAGCAGGCATTTATCGGGGCTCTGGAGGACTGCGTGGAGGTGGAGGGAGACCGCGTCTACTACACCGACCCCAACGGCACCCGCCCGGTGCACTGGAGCGAGGCCGGGCGTGTGATCTGCGGGCAACGCCCACCGGTCATCCCGGACACCCAGGCCAGGGCCATGGTCAAATTCGTGGAGGACCAGCGTAAATTCGACCGGGCGCAGCGCGGAGTCCAGGACTACGCCAGCCAGGAGGAGTGGGACGCCCTCTACGATGCCGTCAACCGCATCAAGCCCACCGACGTCCGGGAGAGCGGCACGCTCTACCGGGGCATGTCCATCGACCCCAACAACGCCGACCAATTTTTGGCTGCCATCAAGCGCGACGGCTACCAGGCGCTCCCCACCAAGATGGTGGACAGCTGGTCACGCACAGAGGAGACGGCGCAGCGGTTTGCGGCCGGCGGCAAGCCGGGCAACGAGCGGGTCATCCTGGTCAACGAGGACTACCGCTCCGGCCACCGCATCGACACCATCGTCCGCACTCTCCAGGAGCAGAGGCGTCTTGTCAACAAGTCCGACCAGCATCCCCATACCAACGAGAGCGAGGTTCTGATCATGCAGGGCGTGCGCCACAGAGTCAACAAGATCGTCCGGGGGAGGGACGGTACACCCACCTACGTCTATGTCAGCGAGCAGTAATAATAGATCAACCCTTACGCCGGAGATGGCGGTTTTGGCGGCCGTTGTTATTGCGGCCGCTTACAAACGGTCTGGCCGGCTGCCAGCCCTGGGCACGGGCACGGCTTTCCCAATCGTCCGGCTCCGTCCGGGTGGTGGCTGCAGCATCGCGCGGTCTGGCCAGCTCCTTGAGCCACCAGCGCAGGTCGCGGTTACTGATCTTGCCGTCCATCCCACTCATGTCCCCCTTATGCCTCAACCCTTAACCGATGTCAACTCATGATCAGGTTGCACGTAGATGTGATTGGTCTTAACCGGCTCCCACTGGCTCCCGCCATCCGCACGGAGATGGTGGCCGATGTAGCCAGGGCTGCCCGCCAGGCGGTGAGGGATAGTTTCCAGGACATGATCGACCGCACCCAGTCCCAGGGATTCTGGGGCGCGGCCAAGCGGAGCATCAACCCTCCTGTCATCCAGGACAACAAGGCCACCATTGACATTACCCACATCGGCGTACGCCTGCAGTGGCTGGGTGGCACCGTCAAGCCCTCCGGTCGCAAGTCGGAGGTGACCGGCCGCCGCATCAAGAGCCTGCTCATCCCATTTAAGGATTCCCCCTTGCGCCGACGTTCCCTGGCGAGCCTCCACATCCCGGAGGAGGAGGTCATGGTCCTGGGCGACGTCGATACCGGCAGCGCCATCCTGGCCCGCGTCAAGGAGCGCAAGCGCCGCAACAAGGACGGCCACTATCAGGATGTCACTCCGCTGGCTGTCCTGGCCAGGCAGGCCACGATCAAGGCTCATCCGGAGGTGATGCCCTCCCGCGAGCAGATGCGCGAGTATGCCGTGCACGCCGCCACCCTGGTCCTCAACCGCCTCCTGGCCCAGGCAGACAGGGAGGTAACAGGTAATAGTTAACAGGTAACAACATGCAACTATTAACTCTTAACTGATCACTCTTAACTATTATGGACAAGGACTACAAACTCGCCGAGCATCTTATCAAGCACCTGCAGCAGGACGACGTCCTGGCTCCGATGGTGTGCCCCACCGTGTGGGACGACCAGGACCAGGTGGACGCCATCAACCGCGTGGCCATTGGCAAGCCCGGCAGCGTCGCCGTCACTCCTGCAGGATACGTCCCCCTGCTGGACATGGGCGTCGATGCTCCGATGGTGCGCATGCACGCCGTGCTGGCCGTGAGCTGCTTTGCCAGGACGGCAGGGATGCCTGGAGGCATGCCGCCTCTGCGCTGTCTGTCCGGCATGGTCGGGCAGGCCCTGCACGCGGTCCGCATCTGGGACCCGGTTGTCGACCGCGTCTGCTACGACATGCCCTCCGTGGCCTCCGTTGAGGACTACGACATGAGCAAGTCCAAGCTCACCGGCTTCCGGGGCCGCGCCGTCATCTTGTACGCTCCCGTCAACTTTTAATTTTTCCCTCATCCTCACCCACAACACACAACCATGGCTAAGACCAATACAACCAACAATACAGATACGACCGGCACGACTCCGCAGGCTCCCGCCCAGGAGGATACGCTGGTGTTAGTCCGCGTGACCAAGACGGGCACGCTCATCAACAACGCTTACGGGCGTGCAGGTGCGACCGCCAAAGTGACAGCCTCCCAGGCCAAGGCCCTGGAGGCGGCCAAGCTGGCGGTCATCATCGGCGTGTAACTACCAACCATTAACCAAGCACTAATCACTGATATGTCTAGATTTATCATCCCCGGCCTGATCATCGGCTCCAAGGTCAGCATCGCCAAATTCGGAGCCTCCATCGGCAGCGGCGACCAGGCCAAGACCGTGTCTGCAGACTGGCTGCCCGTCCCTCCGAGCGACGAGGACCCCGGTCCCTGGCTCTACATGGGCAAGGTCCGCACCAGCAACCCTCAAATAGAGCCCAAGACCGCAGAGATTGAGGGCACCGGCGGCGCCGGCACCTACGAGACCGAAGAGATGCAGCTGGTCACCAAGCGTAAATTCCTGTTCTCGTCCAACTACATCACCCCAGAATTCCTGCAGTTGTCCTTTGGCCTCAAGGAGGACTGGGGCACCGAGCAGGTGATCTTTGCGGCCGGCTCCACGCAGATTGACGTCTACGTCTACACGGAGTGGACCGACGCCTACCGCGACGGCGCCAGGATCATGAGCGCTTGCATGCAGGGCCGCCTGCGTCTGGTCAACCCGGCCAAGGCGGCCTCCGATCCGTCCCTGGCCGAATTCGAGCTCAGCGTTGTTTACAACCCGCTCTGCAAGCTGACGCCTGACGCGGACTATCCGGCTGCCTAAGCACGCCACTTCCTCCCGGCGATCCGCCGGGAGGAATCCTTTTCAACTCTCCTCCCTTCACATTGATATGATTCTCCTGATTGACTTGGCTACCATGGCCGTCATGCACCCCGGCGGCATCCCGGTCACCGACCTGTCCCTGGTGCGCGGCGACAAGCTGCCCCTGCGCATCACCCTGCTGGATGAGGGCACTCCCGTGACTCCCTCCGGCACAAGACCGGCGCTGGCCGTCAAGACCACCCTGGGTGACGATACCCTGGTCCTGGCCGCCACCAACCTGGAGCCGGTCGACGACGCTCTGGGGCTGGCTTATGTTGGCAGCTTGTCGGTCAACACGACCCAGTTGATCGCAGCCATGGGCAGCGCCGATCACATCGACCTGGTCGCGGAGGTGGTCATTATTGGCGGAGACGGCTCCCAGAGTACATCCTCCCTGATCAAGGTAAGAGTGCGCCAGGATATCATGCCGGCAGACGTCGTCCCTCCGGATGACGTCATCGTCAACTGGGAGGAGATGGTGGCCGCATCCCTGGCCAACCAGCTGCCAGACGCCCTGCACAACGCCGGCATGTATGTCACTCCGGCCAGCGGCACGGCATCCATGTCGCCTCCCGGCTATGACCAGGACCAGACCGTGGCATGGTCATGGGCTCGGTTTATATTTGGCGATGACCTCTTGACCGGTTATGTCGGATCGATCTGCAAGGTGCGCGACGTGTACATGTGGGCGGTCCTCGGCACGACGGACACTACGCCGCGCTGGCTGGACATCTGGCGACGTGCTCCGGGTGGGGACTGGGTACTGGCGGCACGATCCAGCCAGGCCGTAGCATCCAGCACCGACGTGGACCTGTACATGTGGGGGATGATTGCCGATACGGATATTGTAATCGGGGACGAGGTGGCGCTGCACGTCTATGGTGGCACACCGGAGGCGCCAGTGGAGCTGCCCCTGTCCATCGCCCGCCAGATAGTGACGGCGGCCGATGGACGCGGCTTGACAGATGCGCTGGACGGACCGATTACCGATGCCACCGTCATGCCCGCAGTGATGTTGTCCTGCACTTATCAGGACGGCGTCAGCGTGGGAGGGGTTAATCTGGCCACCCGTGCCGAGGTGCAGCGTCTGACGGATTATGCTGCCGCTACCAGCAAGCAGACGTACCAGGATGCCCGCGCATCCGAGGCGGCCAGGGACGCGGCCCTGGAGATTGCCGAGGGTCTGGCCATCACCATGGGAACGGTCACAACCGGGGCACCAGGTAGCCAGGCAGCCGCCACGCTGACGCCCAGCAGCACGCCTGGATCGTGGCAACTGGACATGACCATACCGCGCGGGGACGTGGGCGCTGTGGACACCTCCAAATCCTACACATGGACACAGCCACAGGTATTTGATGCCACCGTCACGGCATCCAGGGGCGTGCGCGTGCCTCTTCCCGCCACGGCCCAGGAGGCGCTATCCTATGAGGCACTGCTAGAGCAGCATGCCGCGGATAATTGGCGGCGGATGAACTACTACATGGACACGCTGATCCCGTCATGGGTGACAACACTGGTGCGGCAGATGCAGATGGCCGACGCTTATAATATGGGCACGGCCAACGCATCCATTAAGGAGGCGGTGTATACCAACGATCTGCACGATTTTTTGGTTACCATGACACCAGCCGCCGGGGTCTCTTTGATTGGACGCTCTACAGGCGCGTGGAAATTTGCCAACTACCTGGGAGATCATAACAATAGTGCTTATGCTGCCGCAGTTGTATGGCGGATTATCGGCTCTGACAAGGCGTCTATCCTGCTGGGGAGCACATCCCAAGGGTACTCATCGACAACTAATCCGGCGGCAGCCTGTTATGATCACCCTATACATTGGATAGATTACAATCATGCCGGAGCGGATTACAGGTATCCGTTACTTAATGCGACCAATAATTACACCAGTCGAGATATGACACCGGCGTGGCAGGTGACTACTTACCCTGCTGGATATCTGGGGAGCACGGCTTCTTGCCTGATCCGCGGCACGGATTATGGGCGCGCCGTTGGCGACCAGCTATATATGTGGGCGCTTGTGCCCAAGATCACTTACGTTGCCGTGGCAATGGCGCCCCGCGCAACCTCTGATCATCAAAACACCATGAACAGATGGGAACTGTTTATTGACGGCAACTATGTCATGCCGATGACATCCTTGTTTTGTGGTAGCGGCCACACAGCCTGCATTACAGCTAAAGCCAAGGCGCACGAGCTAAGCAGTACCATGCAAGTGGGGCTGCGAATGGGAGGCATGAGGATTGACTCAGCCCCCGCGCTGGGGGTCAACGATGTACGATCCATTATGGGGCGCGTGGTGATGGACGGAGTAACGGCCAAGCCCGTGCCGGCGGTGACGGCTTCCGCGCTGGATGTACCTGCGGCGGGCGGTGAGGTAACGCTGACGGTATCGTCCACGCTGTCCGAGGCGGTTTATATACTCAACGATACCATGTGCGGGCATGACCCCGCCGCCGTATGGTGCACGCAGTCCTCTGAGCAGACACCAGCCGGAGGCGGCCAGATCACTCTGACCGTAGCACCCAACACGACTGGCCAGCCCCGGCAGGTGTGGGCGTTTGCGGGCCACCACTACGCCCAAGCCTCCGTCGTCAAGATTAACCAATTAGCTTAACAACAACATGCAAGAGATACATTTACATTTTCCGCGCCCAGGCAAGTGGGACAAGTACACCATGACAGCCGTGTACCAGGACGCGGACGGCTACACTCATACTGACCATTACACCCAGGATGACATACCCGCTGATCAGGCCCCGGTCCTGGAGGCAGCAGTCACCGCAATCGCGAGCATGGGTGAGGACTGGCAAGCCTCCCAGGTGTGGGCACTACTGGGAGACGACTCCGTGATCAATAACCCCGCTGCCCGCGAGGGGGCCGTCAAGGTGCACGAGGCTGTGCTATTGACGGTTGAGGCTGTCAATAGTGCCGGAGGCCGGCGCATTTGCACACCCTCCGAGTACATGCAGTTTGTACTCGCGGACCCCAGCGCGGTGGCGTTTTTCCGGTATTTCACGGCTCTTAACTCTTAAGTCTCACCTCTCCACTCTCATCACACCATGCACTACCTCTCTCTCGACACGGTCATCTATCGTCCGGACGGACTCCAGGATATCGTGCTGTGCCAATACGACGACGTGATGGAGGAGCTGGTGACCGTCAAGCCATCCGTCCAATTCCAGCGCGAGGGCGTCATTGGCAGTCCCTGGATGCACCAGGCAGCCCGTGGCAACGCCTCCCTGCAGATGTCTTTTACCCTCGTGCGGGCCTTTGTCACCTTTGCTCGTGCTCATGCCTGGGGACTTGACCTGCAGGAGGCGCTCACCCTCCACCCGGAGGGTGTGGTTACCTGGTTGTCCTGCTATTACCAGGGCCGGCCGGGCCGAACCAGGACCTACCACGCTACGGTTGACCTTGCCCAGCCTCTGCCGCTCACGAGCGACCATGACCTCGGTCCGGATGGGCCGCGCCTCGGCCGCCGTCCGGAGGATATCCGGCTGCCGGATGCCGATGGCAAGGTCTGGGCTGCTCTGCAGGTATCCCTCACCCTCACGGGAGACATCTCCTAATCATCTATTAACTTTTAACTATTAACTAATAACTATCATATCACCATGGCAGACAAGGATTACAAGGTACAGGTAGGTGTGGAGGCCAAGGCCGACACGCGAGGACTGGATCAAGTCAACAAGGGACTCGACAAGGTCCGCAAGACGGCACACCAGGTCAATGAGGAGCTCTCCGACAATGAGGTCGCCACCAACCTGGAGGATGTGACCGAGGCTGCTGAGGAGACTGCCGAGGCCCTGGACAAAACCAGCGACGCTGCAGAGGGTGTGCAGGATGCCGTCAGTCAGGTTGGCCAGACGGCCAGGGCCACCGGCGATGAGATGGACAAGGCCGGCAGCAAGGGAGAGGCTGCCGGCCGCAAGATGGAGAGGGGAGCCAACAGAGCGGCGTCTGGATTGGGCAACCTCAAGAGCAAGGTACAGGCGACGTTTAACATACCCAACGAGCTGGAGGCCGCCTACAACCGGGGGGTGGCGTGGGGCAAGGCCATCCTGGAGGGGTGGGAGAAATACATTGAGGGCGTGGACAAGGCCGCTGTCAAGCGGGCGCGGGAGCTTAAAGACCGGCTGGCCACCGAGGCCGCTGCCCGCGAGCAGGCCTATACCGATGCACTGACCAACGCCAAGCGTGAGCGCATCTACGATGAGGAGCAGCGCCGGATCACGGCCATCAATGACCTCTACACCCAGCGCCTCCAGCTTATCGGCCAGCTGGCCGTCAATCGCACGGCGGAGGTAGACCATGTCGAGGCCCTCCGAAAAAAGGAGCTGGAGCTGCAGCGTACCATCGTCAAGACCCGCGAGATCAGGGGAGAGATCACCAAGGAGACGGCCGCCGCCCTGATGGCCGACCTGGATGACTCCGAGGCCAGGAGTGCCGCCAAGTCACGCGAGGATCGTCAGCAGATCATGCTGGAGGCGGCTATTCAAGCCCGAGACGAGACGGCCAAACAGGTGGCCCAGATCAAGGCTGAGCAAGAGCAGGCAGCCAAATCGCCTTATGCGGGTGTGACTCCGGAGGATTACCTTACACTCAAGCAGCAAGAGGAGGCGCTAGACAAGGACCACCAGGTGGCCAAGGACCTTTTGCCGAAAGCGTCAAAATGGGAAGCGGAAAAGCAACAACTGGAAAAGAGGATCAAGCTGCTTGAAAAGACGCAGGAACTCAATAAGCAGCAACAGATGAATCCGTTGATGGGCGCGGAAAATGCCATCTACGAGACAGAGCGTAGATTACAGGCTGACCGTGCCAGATTAGAGCGCATCAATAAAGAGTTGGGCACAGCCAACATTGCTATTGCCAAAGACAAAGCCCAACAAGCAGAGCGGCAGCTTGTTGAAGATAAAATTGCGGCGATCGAAGATCATTATCGCGCCAACAATCCCCTCAAGCGATATTCTCCAGACCACGACGGCGGCGAGGCGATGAAGGTGGACATCTCCAATGCCATCACGGAGCACGAAACCAGCTCCACGACACGCAAGGAGCGTCTTAAAACGGCTGAGGACCAACTCAAACTGGACGAGTCCAACGTAGTTAACCAGCAGCAGATCCTGCAGTACCAGCGGGAGATCAACGCCAAGGAGGCGACCATCGCCGCCGCCAAGGCCGACCAGGCCAGCGCCGTGGCCGCCGACGAGCGCCGCCAAAAAGACCTCGCCGAGCTGGCCAGCCAGCGCAAGCGCGTCCAGGATCGCTGGCGTTCCTACTACGACAAGCTCACTGCCGGGCAGGATTATAAGGACCGCGAGACTCCCAGGCTCAAGAGCCTGCTCAAGGAGGGTCAGCACATGGCCGACGCCGGCTACATGTCCGAGCAGGACTCCGTGCGCCTGGTCCGGATGCGCGACGAGGCCCTCAAGGGACTCCCCGCGGAGCTGCGCGCCAAGGTCAAGTGGATGGTCGACGACATGATCAAGGGATACTCCAAGGCCGCCGCCGGAGAGCGCAATCTGCTGACTCCCCTGGAGCGCAAGGACCTGGAGGCAAGCCGGTTCAAGGGTAAGCTGGATAGCCTCTCCGACATCACTCCCAGCCTGCCCAAGGATGGAGCCGCCAGCAAAATTGTGGCCATCCTCAAGGACGTGGCCAAGTACGGCGTCCTCAACGACGGCACCATCAAGCAGCTCCAGTCCCTCTCCATGCATATCAACGCAGACGATGCCGCCGGACAGCGCGTCGTCTCCCTGGTCAAGGAGCTGGTCCAGGGCGAGCTGGGACGGATCCTGACGGCCATGTCCAGACCGCAGCCGGCCAAGCCCCGGCGCGTTACGCCGGAGGGCCGCGACCTGGACGCCGAGGAGGAGGAGCGCTCGCGGATCCGCGCCGGTCTCCAGACTCCCCAGCCCCCTCCGCAACCCGTTCCGCAGCCCCCGGCCCAGGACTACAGCTCCCTGGTCGGCGAGTTTTCCCGGCAGATGTTTGGCCAGGGAGATACCTCCGGTCGCATCCTGGATGTCATGCAGCAGTTCATCATCATCGCCAAGCAGGCAGCCGACAAATCCTCCCAGCACAACGATCGACTCAGCACGATTGAGAGGGAGGTAGCCGCCCTCAAGTCCCGTGAGCAATACGGACGCCGTTAACCCCTGTCACCGATTGATCCTCCATGCACGTCATTGATCTAACCGGCAGCGCCATCAAGGGGGCCAAGTACGACTGGCGCAATTTTGGTGCCGCCAAGGTATCCTGGCAGCAGCTGGCCCGCGACCAGGATGAGTCGGCTCCCTACAACTACCTGGATCAGGTACGTGTAGTGTGGGACGGCGTGACCGTGCTCCAGGGCACGATCCGCAAGTGTGCCCTGGAGCAATCCGGCAATGCCTGGCGCTGGTCCATGGAGGCATGCGATATCCTCCAGCCCCTGGAGGCGGCCTTGTGTTTCAATCCTGGCGGTAAGCTGAGCGGCGGCTTGTCTCCCTATGTCGCCGGAGGCGGCAGTGATGTAGACGTGCCGCGCAAGATCAAGATAGCCGGCACGGTGCAATGGGTACTGGAGGATGCTCGCAAGTACGGATTGCTGCCGGCAGACGTCGGCATTGAGGTGGCCGTGTCTCCCACGGCTTGGATGTGGGACACCGCACTTGGCTGTGACATGTATGCCGGGGTGTTGCGCAAGCTGCTGGGCGGCCGTCCCGGCATGGTGTGTTGGGTGGATTACTCCGGGGCATCCCCCGTGATCAGGGTGGCCGATGGAGAAGAGTTGCCGGTGGCGACACTGGACCGTGTGCGCGATCGGTTGTCCGGCATCAACCTGTCTCCCCGTCCGGACCTGGTGCCTCCAGCCGTGGGTGTCGTACTGACGGCCGGACGGCAGGCTTATCAGTCCCAGGTCTGGCCCAGGGGGGCCAACCTCCACCAGGAGGGATGCGTCACCGTGCAGGTGGCGCTGCCCGGCGGCTCAACCTCGACGGGGGACGAGCCTCCGGTCAGCAGTGAGGACCCCGTCTGGGATTTTACCAAGCCCATCGTCGAGGTCAGGGGCGACAGGCTGCCCACGGGCACGGGGGCCGCCGACCTAAAGTGGTGGCAGTCCCAGGTGCCGGAGCTGGCCAAGGCGACTGGAGTAGGATTGGGGATCATCAAGCGGTCCCTGGTCGCGGACGTAGAGGGCAGCGACCTGTCCAATTACTCCACCGATGATACGGCCCAGCGATTCCGCCACGCGTCCGGTCAACTGACCCCCATCTGCAAGACCATCAAGTGGAGTTACATAGAGCTGCGCCAGGTCGTATATACCGACACCAAGCCTCCCAAGGGCACCGAGATGATCTTTACCAAGACCTGCAACGTTGGAGGCCGCGTCCGCTATTGGGGATGGCTCAAGTGGCACGGGCGCACCATCAACAAGCAGCGCATGCGTTACCGGGCCAGCAAGTCCGGGGATGCCGGTGGGGATGACGGCAGCGATCCGCCCATCAGCGGCGGAGGCACGCCGCCGTCATCCACGATAGAGTGGCCGGATTATACGTCCATCCTGCGGCAGTATTACGAGATCACCCGTCCGCTGCCCTGGGAGGGCGCGGTTACGTCCCTGCGCGCCCTCTGTCCGTTCGGGCTGGTGGGCCGCCGGCTCGTCCTGGAGGGCGCTCGCCGTGCGTACCGGGACATGGCTACCGTCGTCCAGGGCGTCTCGGTCGATCTGGCCGGCGAGACTACGTCACTCACGACGGGCGTACCCTCCCACCTGTCCCTGCAGGACATGGTAGACCGCATCCAGCAGATGGCTGCCGACCAGCAGGAGCTGGACCAGGAACAGCAGCAGGACAACCCGATCCAGACATTGCAATATGACGACGAGGCCTACAAGTCACCGGATGCCCCGACCATCGGCCCGGAGGGCGGCATGGTCTGGAGCGAGGCCCCGGAGCAACCTCCCGCCTACGGGTTCCAGGTCACCCTGGAGCGCGCCGAGGGCAGCGACGACATAACCGGCTGCCGAATTCGTCCGGGCAAGCTGATGCTCTCCGGCCGGTACATCGGTACGGTTCCCACGCCCAACAGCGGGGAGTGGTTTGCGTCCTCGTGCACGGCAGGCGAGATATGGCTGGACGTCAAATTCAGTGGTAAGGGCAAGCTGACCAGCACCTCCATAGCTTATGAGCAGGGGGCGGTCAACCCCCTCCGCCTCCAGATGGAGGAGGGCGACCCCTCGGAGGTGTTTTCCTATTCTTTTCATCTTGCAACTATCAAGGACAAGGAGGTCATCCAGCATATCCTGGGCACTATCCAGGTGCCGGTCTACGGAGGCACTTTCTACCCATACGGCCCCGCCATCTAAATTTTACCTTATATAATAGTATGATCAGGATTTTCATTTTTTCGTATTCCGGAGACGCTGACGAGGCGGTGGCTTGCGTGCGGTGCGCCCGGATGGCCGTGCCCTATGCGGGCATAACAGTGGTGGACGATGCGGCCAGTCCGGTACAGGAGGATATCGCAGATGCTCTCCGGTCCATGGGGGCTGATTACGTGCAATCCACCTGGGAGCGCAACGGTAACCTGCGCGGCCCGGATTGTATCCGAGGTATCCTGCAGGAGATGTGCCGGGAGGCCGAGGATGACGATATCCTGGTCAAGATTGACTGCGACACGGCCTTGCTGGATGACGGCTGGCTGCGGTGGATGGAGTCCCGGCCATGGTGCCCGATGTATGCCTCTGGGGATTTTATCGACGGCTCCTGGAGGATTTACGGCTGTTTGTATGCCTTGCGCGGCTGGATGGCCAGACGTCTCTACCAGGAGATGGACTGGACGCTCCTGGACGATTCAGCGCCGGAGGACGTGACGATCGGCCGCGAGGTGCTGGCCAGGGTACCGGCAACCTTGTGCCGGATCGAGGAACCGTGGCGGCAACGATCTCCCTGGAGCGAGTGGACGGCCTGGTGCTGGCCCAGCAGGACGGTGAGCGCCGAGAGCTATGCGGCCAGGTTTGCGATGGTGACCACCGGTTCCCCTCGCATGGATGACCGGCCGTCCAGCGAGCGGGCCAGAGTGATGCACCTGCTGGCCGACGCCAGGGAGCGGATGCTCCAGGAGGGAGTGGCCAGGGAGGACGATGAGGCAGTGGATTGGGGTGAGCTTCTGGCCGCTTGTAAGGGTGAGGCAGAGCCTATGCAGACACCCTGCACGGAGTAGGCAGACAGGCAAGTTATATCAGATACCTGTCATAGTTCTATCAGATGTCTTGGCGCGTTACAATGGTCAATGGATAAATAGGGATAGGAATATTTTTCAAGCGCCCGCTGCGCCGCAAGCGTTTTTCCGGTATGCGTGCCGCCGCCACCGGAAATCCCTCCCCCGGCGTCCCTGCGAGGCATGCTCGATTAGCCCGATGCGGGCAACGCCCGGCATTGTTCCATTTCCGTTATCCAGGTTCATGTTGATTAACTGTGGATATATTTTACAGGATTTCCCGCAAACCGCGTGTTTTGCCCAAAAAAACGGGCCGGGCCGCACAGAGGGGGAACAGGGGGCGCCCCTCCCTACAGGCATTTTGCCCTGCTTTCCGGAGGCACATTCTGCGGCTAGGGACCCTAAAGTTCCAGTTGCTCCGCCAGCTTGATTTCCGCAAACATTCCATTCAAGCCTGCCATATACGCATCCTGTACTGTCTGGGCCGGGATGGAATGCTCCATGATCTTCAAATCCCTGGCAGCGCAGGCGTCATACAGGAGCGTGACGGGAATGCCGTAATCCTTCGCCGCGCGCACGGTGGTATCAATGCACATATGGGTCATCATTCCGCAGACAACCAGTTCATTCACTTCCCTGGCTTGCAAGAGCTCCAGAAGATTCGTCCGGAAAAAGCTGTTTGGAGCATGTTTCACGACAATCGGCTCATCCCCCGCGGGAGCAATGTCCGGATGGATTTCCGCGCCGACGGTATCCGGGAGGAAAAACGAAGCGTCCGGACGGGTGTTGATGTGCTGGACAAAGATAACGGGAAGCCCCTTTTCCCGGAACCGGTCCAGTACGGCCCTGGTCCGTTCAAGCGCTTCAACGGCGCCCGCCAGTTCAAACCGGCCGCCAGGAAAATAATCATTTTGAACGTCAATAATAAGCAATGCCTGCATCAGCTTCTCCATCCGGCCATTTTTCCAGTTCTTGCAGAGGCGGGCAAGGAAAATTACAGGAGCGCGTGTACTCCTCTCCTCCCCGCTACCGCTGCCTTTGCGGAATCTGGCAGATGAAGTAATACGTTTGACGGAAGCATCCCGGGAAAAGAGCCTCACAGCGGCCATACCGGAAAGGAGGCCGCCGCGGCCGCTTCCGGCCCGGCGCAGCCCATCCGCAGGAAGGCCGTCCATCCAGCAACAAAGCCTTTGCCGTCTCCGGCAAAGGCTTTGAGAATGGCGCCCCGTCGCGGGCGCGGAATGGATCGGAACCTTAATTGCTGTAGGAGGATTCCACGCGCTTGGCTACGTCGCGGTAGCCGTATTCGGCGTCGTAAATCTGCTGGAACGCCGCCAGGGATTCCTCCTTCTTGCCCAGCTTTTCATAAAGCAGGCCGATCATGTAAAGGATTTCCTTCTTGGTGTCATTCATTTCAATCAGTTCCTTGTTGGCTTCCTCCAACTGGCGCAGGGCCATATCATGCATGTTCTTGGCGTCATAGCACTTGCCGAGCAACAGCATGGCGCGGATGCGGATATGGGGGTTGTTGCGGGCGCGCTGGAGCTCCGGAATGGCTTCCGTGTAGTTGCCGCAGTCGAAGAGGGCCTGCCCCAGTTCAAAGCGCGTCTGCGGGTCCGTGGGGTTGTTTTCCACGCGCTGGCGGCACACGGCCACCTGCTGTTCCGCCGCTTCCTTGCTGAACTGGACGAGCTGTTCCTGAAGTTCCTTGTTGTCCGGCTCCGCGGCGGCGCGGCGGCGGATTTCCTCCACCTGGGCCTTGCGGTAGCGCTCATTCATTTCAGAGGCCTTGTTTTCCAGGGAAATATCATTGTTGCTGAGGCTGAACGCGTAGTTGTAGAAGGAATAGGCATTCGCCCAGTCCTCCATCTGTTCATAGACGCCGGCGATGTCGCGCACGGCGGCCAGGTCCTGCTGGTTCTGGGCATAACGGGCGGAAAGGAGCCCAAGGCGTTCTTCCAGCTCCGCACGGGTGAGGCCCTTCTTGTCGCTCTTGTCCAGGGAGTTCGTTTCCGCGGAGTTCTTCATCACGTCCCGGAAGCTCTTGGCTTCCTCCCACTTCTGCTGCTGCATCGTGGCGCGGGCCATGCAGTCTTTTTCACTCTTCACGGCCACGCTGTCCGTGGGGTCCAGCTTCACGAGGTCATGGTACACCTCAGCAGCCTGGGCGGGCATGTCCCGTGAAACGTAATGGGAGGCCAGCATGTGGAGCATCTTCTTGTTGCCGGGATGGCCCTGGCGGACGGTTTCCAGCGCAAAGGCGGCCAGGTCCGGGAAGCCCACGTCCATGGCGGCCGTGTACAGGGCCTCGTTGACCGGAATGCTGTAAGGATCATTTTCCAGTTCGTCTTCCAGCGCGGAAAGCTGGGTGGCCGCATCCTTCTTGGAGGAGGTGAGCTTGCTGGTGCTGATTTTCATGCCGCTGAACAGACCGCCTTTCTTGGCTTCCGGGTTCAGCTTGATTTCACAGGCACGGAGCGCCCTGCGGCCTTCCAGAAAGCCGGGAAGCTGCTTCACCAGGGCCTTGAGCAGGCTGACGGCATAGGGATAATTGTTCATGTCCACCGCCTGGCGGGCGCGCACCCAAAATTCGGCCTGCTGGGGGGTCAACTGTTCTTCTGTAATCGTTTCAATCATGGAACTATATAAGCGTAAATGGTGAACAACGGCAGCGCTCCAAACGGGGAGGCTCCGCATGTAATAGTTTAATGCTATCAGCCGGGGAGGCATACTTCAACCTTGTTTTTTGTTCCCGTTAGGAAAAAATACGCCGTATGAGACTGGATGCTCTTTTATCCCGCTACGGGTACTGTTCCAGGCGGGAAGCGCCGGGCTGGATCAAACGCCACTCCATCACGTTCAAGGGGGAACCCTGCTCCGCCCCCACGGACAAGGTGCAGGCGGAAGGCATCCTGCTGGACGGAGAGCCGGTGGAGTTCCCGGACGGCCTGTACGCCGCCCTTTACAAGCCCGCGGGATATACGTGCAGCCATGACGACGGGGAGGGGGACGTGATTTACGACCTGCTGCCCTTCCAGTGGCGGCACAGGAACCCCGCGGTTTCTTCCGTAGGACGGATGGACAAGGAAACGTCCGGCCTGCTTCTCATTACGGACGACGGGAAATTCATCCACCGCATGACGTCCCCCAGGCATCACGTCGCCAAGGTTTACGAAGCCGTCACGGAAGAGGACATTCCGGCGGAGGCCGTGGAACTGTTCGCCTCCGGAACTTTCATGCTGAACGGGGAGGACCGCCCCTGCGCCCCCGCCGTGCTGGAAATCCTGGAACCGCGCCGCGCCCGGCTGACGCTGACGGAGGGGAAGTACCACCAGGTGCGCCGCATGCTGGCCGCCGTGGGCGCTCCCGTGGCCTCCCTGTGCCGCATTTCCATCGGCTCCCTGCATCTGGACAGCCTGAACCTGGAGCCGGGGGAATGGATGCCCATCCGTCCGGATGCGCTGTAATCCTCCTGTTCGCCATGTGGATTCCCATTTCCGACGCTCCTATTGCCTGCTTTCCGCACTTTGAGGTGGCGGGGGAGTCCGGGGACTGGATTGTGGTGGACAAGGGCGCTCCCCTCATCGTCCACCCGTCCAACGGGAAGAAGGAGCCCAACCTGCTGGAGGGCGTGGAAGCCCTGCTGAGCTATGAAATAGCCAACGGAGCCGCCCTTTCCCTGGTCAACAGGCTGGACCGGGAAACCAGCGGCCTGACGCTGATCGCCAAGAACAAGGCGGCGGCGCGCGAGCTGGGGAGGGCCATGCAGAGGCGCCGGATGCACAAGGAATACCTGGCAATCGTGCAAGGCCGGCCGGAGTGGGCGGAAACAACCTGCGCCGCCCCCATCCTGAGACAGGGGGACGTCGCGGAAAGCCCCATCTGGGTCAAGCAGGCCGTTCACCCCGCCGGGAAGGCATGCGCCACCGTTTTCCGGACGGAACGGACGTGGAACACGCCCCGCGGCCCGCTGGCCCTGGTCCGGTGCATTCCGGAAACCGGACGCATGCACCAGATACGCGTGCATCTGGCGCACCTCGGCCACCCTATTCTGGGAGACAAGATTTACGGCCCCTCTGAAGCCTGCTATCTGGAATACATCCAGCACGGCTGGAGCCGGGAGCTGGAAGAACGGCTGATCCTGCCGCGCCATGCGCTGCATGCCTGCCGGCTGGAGTTCCCGTTTGATGAAGAAGTTTTCACCGCGGAAGCCCCGCTGCCGGAAGACATGCGGCAACTGCTTGAAGCGGGGGATTAAAGAAAATTCCGTCAGACGACCGGAATGACGTCATCCCGGTCAAAGCGCACTTTCGCCAGACGGGCGTATTTGTCCGCCTCTTCATCCCGGTAGCCCAGGGCCAGGGCGCAAAGCGCATAGTACGGGGAGCCTTCCAGGTTCAGAATGCGGTCATAGGCCGCAGGGTCCATTCCTTCCAGAGCGCAGGTATCCACCCGGAGGTCAGCGGCGCAGCTCATCATGAACCCGAGGGCGATGTACACCTGGCGTTCCAGCCATGCCTTCAGGACTTCCGGAGACTTGGAATCCACCAGTTCAAAAATGCGCGCGCGGTACTGCTCCAGGGATTCCATGGTGACGCCGCGCACTTCCACAATGCGTTCCAGATAGCGCTGCACATCCTCCGGCTTGAAGTCCCTGCGGGCGCAGAAGACTACCAGATGGGAGGCGTCCGTAACCTGGGGCTGTCCCCAGGAAACCTCCCGGAGCCGTGAGCGCACGGACGGATCCTGCACGTCGAGGAATTTCCACATCTGGAGACCGAGGGAGGAAGGACTCAAATGCAGGGATTCCAGAAGGGCTTCCCAATCCTCTGCCGGAATTTGGCGGTCCGGGTTGAATATCTTGGTGGCATAGCGCCATTCCAGCGTCTTGATCAATTCCTGAGCGTTCATATTCGTATAAAATGATTGATGCGGGAGCTTTCCGCGTAGCCGGCGCGCCGGGCGGCGTTGCCGCCATGGCATGCGCCGCGGTTTGCCCCATGTCATGGCATCTTCCCCGTTTCCTCCCCGGAATGCAAGCCAAGGTTCCGGCACAAGCGCGGCAGCGGGTTCTTGCGGAAAAACTTTTCCTACCCGGTACGCCGGAAGCCCCAGCCCTCCCTGAAAAGAAGATGAACGTGGACGGACGAATTGTAAAAATGCGGCCTTGGACCGTGTCCGGGGGGGTCCATGAACAAAAGCTGATTCGTTCATCTTCCAGCTTCACTCACCTTGAGGACGGCCTGTCTCGCATTCCGCTCCAACCAGGGAATCCCGGTTTCCCGGCCCCTGTAAAATCACGCAACCCCGGAGAAAAAGCCCCCCTCCCCGGAAAAACGTCACACAGCCCGGGCAGCTTCCATCCCTAAAAACACGGATGCCGTAACAAGGAGAAACGCTTCCGGCGCACCCATTACAAGAGAACCGCGACCTTCCCCGGACATTAGAGGAACTTGACCGGCATGTAGTCCCCGGTCTGCTGAATGGTGAAGCTGATGCCCAGGCCGAATTCGTTTTTATTCCCGTTCTTGCGCACGAACGCTCCCACGCCCAAATACCAGGAACCCATGTTGTGGTACACGTTGTATTCCTGAATGTCCAGCTTTCCGTCCAGCAGGGAGAAGCGCCACTTGCCGCTGAATGCCCAGGCTTCCGAAAAACGCTGCAAAACGCGCAGGTCAAGCTGGCTGCTGTCCTCCAGCAGGGAGTGCTGGTTCAGGTAACGGTGCCCCACCACGAATTCCGTGGAGCGCCACGGCATGAAGCGCAGTGAGTTGTTGTACTCATGGCAGCCGGAAATCTTGTCCTTCCCCAGGATGGGGGCCTGCATTTCCGACCGGTATTCCATCCACGGAACGGGGTTCCAGCGCATGAAGGAGAAGAGGTTGGAGAAGTCCCGCTGGTTGATCGGGTCATACAGGTACGCATCCATGAACACATCCCAGGAAAACCAGCGGTGGGAATTGGCGTCCCGGCTGGTCATCAGCATGTTGCGCAGGCCGTACCGGAATACCAGCCCCGTTGGGAGGGAGTCAATCTCCGTATACCTGCCCAGGCTCAGGGACGGCGGATTGGTGGTGGGGGTGTCTCCGTCAATCTGGGGATAAAGCTCGCTCAGGCGGTTGGTCTTCACGTACGCCAGCGTAAAATGGGGCTGCACGATGTGGTTCATGCCGTTCAGGCCCAGGGAATCACTGTACACGGAGGAATAACGGCGGGAAAATTTGAAGTCCGCATCCGTTCCGGCATAAAAAATCCCCTGGTTGAGCGGCTTGTAGTCCTCCACGCCGTAATACCCGGTGTAGCCCCCGCCCAGTTTGGGCGTCAGGTTCAGGAACCCCATGATTTTCTTGGAGGCGGAAATTTCATGGAAGGAATGGAACCGGCTGTAGCTGTCCGTCATCAGCATGCGGGCCCAGTAATCATAGGAAGTGGTTCCGGGCTCCATCTCGTCCAGCATATCCCGGATTTCCGTCCGCATGAAAGGGGGGACGTACTGCTTCAGGAAGGCGAAGCTGGTGCGGCTTTCATACATGACGGGAGAACGGAAAATGGGGGACTTGATGCGTTCATAGCTGAACTCCGTCCGCTGGTCCGCCATGTAGAAGTTGTTGGGAACGAAACGCTGCAGCAGTGAAAAATCATTCGTGTCGTCCGTGCGGGAGAGAAGCACCGTATTATCCGGAGAAGAATTGCGCTGATAGATTTCCGGATAAAAGTCGCGGAGCATGTACTCGTCGCTCAGCATGTTGACGTTGGCCTTCAGCCGCCAGTCCGTGCGGGCGTTTACCCGGTGGGACCACATCTGCTGGAGCGCCAGCCGCCACCGGTCCGGGTCCAGGTGCTCGCGGTATTCATCATCCCCGGCGTTAATCTTCACCCCCTTGTCATGGGTTTTGTAAAAGGACAGGCCCGTCATGTCCGGACAGTCCTTTTCCAGCAGCACGTCACGGATGTCCAGCCCGTAGGCGAAGCCGCGCCTGGTGCGGTAATCCACATGGAGGGTGCCCAGATAGTCGGCGGAAGGCATGCCGTTGTCCGACCATTTTTCCCCCAGCAGGAACCCGTATTCATTCAGGAGGTAAGGCCCCCAGATGGACCGCATGCCGGGAAGGGGAAGATAGCCCACCTCCGGATTCAGGGAATGGCTGAGATAGGGAAAGTAAAAGAAGGGAACGCCCCCGTAATACAGGGTCAGGTTTTTGAAGGAGAACCTGTCTTCCGGATACACGCGTATCCTGTCCGCTGAAATCCAGGTGAGGGGTTCGCTGACGTCCTCCGCCGTAACGGAGGCGTTACGGGCTTCCAGATAGGTCTTGCCGGCGGCGTCCTTCCGGGATTCAAACTTCCCGCTGCGCAGGATCAGCCCTTCCATCTTCGCCCGGATGGCGTCCGTGAGGAGCACTTCGTTCTCCCAGTCGAACTCCGCGCTGCTGGCGCGTATCAGGCTGTTGGTGCGCGTCTTGCTGTCGCTCTGGTAAATGGACAGGTTCCCTTTCAGAAAAACCCTGCTCCGGTCCATATCCGCCTGCGCGTAATCCGCAAACACCTCCACCCCGGTATCCGTGACCATGTGCACGCGCGGGCCTTCAAAAATGATCTTCCTGGCTTTCTCCACCCTGATGGGCCCGTCATTGGTGATGGAGATATTGGAGGGAATCTGCGGCATGAGCGTGCCGGAAAGCAGGTTCCCCGCCATTTCCCCCTGGGGTTCTTCCTGCCCGGAACCGGAGGACGGGGAGGACGGCGGCTGTTCCGCGGGCGTCTCTGCAAACAGGGGAGCGCCGGCAATCAGCGCCGCGGCACCCCATAGCTTTGCATTCATCCCAATCATGGCTAGTCCACAGAACACTATGAGAAAGGACAAAAGACAAGCCTAATGTCACATTTCTCCGCCAGTGGAGCGGAAATTTACCGGGTCAGAATGCCGTTGGCAATGATGCCCCAATCGGCGGCATTGCCGTCTCCGGCGTCATCCACGCGGATTTCCAGCTTCCTGCCGCCCTCCACCGCCGCCTTCACCGGAACGGAGGAGCCGTCCTTGAGCACGGGGGTTTCCACAAGCTTTTTCCCGTCCAGGTACACGCCGAATTTGACGCTGCCGCGGGAACCGAAGGGCAGCCCCACATCCGCGCGGAACTCCTTCCAGCGTCCGTCCAGGTCATAGGAAAAGACGGCCGGGGCATGCGCCAGGATGAAGCGTTCCGGCTTCCCGATCGTCCTGAAGAAAGGCACGGGCCCCAGGTCAGACGGAAAGAGGACGTCCCACAACGGAACGGCCCACCCCACTTGAGCCACGGAGGGCTTGCAGTCATTCAGGCTGACGCTGGCGGTTTCCGCAGGAATCTGTGCAGGGGTAGCCTCCAGGGAGGGGTCCTGGCGCTCCAGGGCGCGCTTCCAGATGGGGAGCCATTCCTTCACCTCCGGACGGGAGCCATGCTTGCGCTCCACCTCCGCGAGGGCCTTCCGGGCTTCCTCCGCGCGGCCGCGTATCCACAGGTTCTGAACGTCGCCGAAGTAAACGGTCTGGGCCAGCGAAGGAGTCTTGGCCCCCTGGGCGTCCATCCACACGGGCAGCGTAATCATGCTGCGGGTGCTGTCGCAGTTCAGCACGGCCACCCGCATTTCTATAAAGCCGCCCCTGTAGCCGGGCCGGCAGATGGTGAGGTCAAACTCTCCCTTTCCATTCAGGGAAGCTCCCACGGCATTGGAATCATAATCCGAACCGCCGGGAGGGTCCAGGTGGACTACGATTCCATAAGCGGGCCGCGTCAGGCGCACCCGGCCTTTCAGCCGCAGGCCGTCCTTGACGGGAATGGCCTCCAGCCGTTCAAAGGACCCCGGAACGTATTTGCCGATCATGCGCCCGTAGGAGGCGTCAGCAGGAAGCTCTGTCTCCACGCCGTTGAACAGGGGAACGCTGGCCAGTTTCAGGGCGTCCGTAGGCGCCAGGAAAGCCCCCTTCCCCTCGTTGCGCAGTTCATTGCCGTACGTGGAATTGCCGTGGCCCATCAGGGAATCCCCCGCGTTGGGGTAGTCCCATCCGTTGCCCGTGTGCGGAAGGCCGAAGGAATGCCCCAGTTCATGAGCCGTGCCGCCTATGTAAATGGTGGCGTTCTTCCCCTTGGTCACCTTGAAGCGGCCACCCTGCATCATCTCCGTATCCAGGAAGCTGGCGGGATCCAGCCCCTCCTGGTCGCAGGTCCAGCCCGTTCCCTGGTGGCTGAAGCCGCCGCCGTAATAAGGCCCTACGCCGTCCGGCAGCTGGCACACGATCAGCACGTGTTCCTTTTCAATGTCAATCCCCTTGGACGCCAGCACCTTCTTGGCCGCCTCCCGGGAGACGGGACCGGAGCTCTGCACGTTCATCTCGCTCATGGGCCTGTCCACATAGGCATCGTAAATGACCAGCTTCCCCCGTTCGTCCAGGTCCAATTGGAACGTAAGCGGAGGAAACCCGTTGGCCTGCATCTGGTCCGCATAATAGGCCTGGATGTTCTTCAGGATATGGTCATACCGTTCCCGGTATCCTTCAAGGGCCGGCCTGTCCTTGAACGTTACGTAAACCACGTGCAGCTTTCTGGAAGACTTGGGCTTCCCCTGGTGATAGGCGCTCAGGGCCTTCCATGCGGCGCGCGCGTTGGCGGCATCCCCGGGATTCACCGTCCAGCTCACGGGCAGGCGGGTGAACTCCGCCCCTTCCCGGGCCGCGGGAGCCGGAGACCGGGAGGCTGATTCCGCATCCTTCCCCATGGCGGGGGCGTTCCACGCCCCGGCGCCCAGGGCCAGCAATAAGACAAAAAAGCGTTTCGACATAAAATCCATGAACCGATGTCAGGATATACGGGTAAACCGGAGGTGTTTTATCACCATATCATTCACCAGACGGTTCATATTCTCGGAAAAAGAGTCGTACACCACTTCCACGCGGCAGGGACCGGGCGTCATCACCACCTCCACCGCCGTGGAATAAATGAAATGCTCCCAGTTGCCGGAGCGTGACGTATGGGGAAAAGCCAGCGTGCCCGCGCGCCGCCCGTCCAGGTACAGGCTGCGCAGGGCGCAGGTGTTCCCGTCTGAAACGTCAAAAGTGCCGTTCGCGAAAAAGGCGTCCACCCGGTACACGCCGGGCTTGTCTATGTTGACATTATAGCACAGGGCGTCCGGAGACTCCGTAACGCGGGAAAACCAGACTTCATCCCCGCTCAGCCCGCAGGGGCGCGTCTCCATGCGGGCATCCGCGGAAGGATAATCATTGGGTTCATTCAGATAAGACTCCCTGCCGTCCAGAGCGACCGCCATCACCTGGAAAGACACGTCCCCCCGGCTGGGGGCAGGCATGTAATGGCAATACTCCGTCTGGGACACGGGAATGCCGTTCCGGTAAACACGGTAATAATCCGCTCCGGCCACGGCCTCCCAGGCGATTCCATGGCGGGCTGCCTTCCACTCCGGAGCCTCCAGGCTGCCGCCCATGTGGGCCAGATTCACCTGCCCCGCCCCTTCTTCTGCGGCAACCATCTCCAGTTCCACGAACACGCGGCCCTTCATGCCCGGAGAAAGCACGGGGGGAGCCTCCTGCCCGTTGACCAGGCACCGCGCTATCCGGCGCCCGTGGCCGCGCAAGCGCACATCCACCGTCATGCCGCGGTATTCCAGCCCGGCCAGTTCATGAACTCCTTCAAAAGACTCCGGAACACAGGGGCGGAACTCCATGGAATCCGGCTGAAGGCGGATGCCGAACAACCCCTTGTAAAAACTGCCCAGCATCCCGGCAATGCTCCAGAGCTGGCTGTCCGAACTGAGCAGCAGCCCTTCATCCAGGCCCGTTTCCAGAAGCACGTTCTCTTTGTTCGTCCCACACAGCAGGGCGGCGCGCACCATGCAGGCGAACGCCAGAGCCAGGGCAGACTCATTCTCCACCGCGGCGGCGGCCTGCGCGTAATAGCCCTCCAGGAACGGCCACATGGCACGGTTGTGGTAAGGCGGCACGCCGTCCGGCATCTGGGGATGGAAACAGGGAATGCCGTACACGCAATGGGGGAGAACGGCTACCATTCCGGCGGCATGCGGACCGTGAGCCTGCCCCAGAAGCACGCAAAGCAGATTGCCCAGGGAATCCACCTTTTCCGACAGCACGGGGTAACCCCGGCCATACAGGTACTGCCCGTACAGGGCATGCTCCGGAATCCGGAAAAACCGCTCGATGACGGCGGACAGGGAGACGCTTTTTTCCTCCCATTCCCGCGCCTTCTCCTCCAGCCCCAGTTCCCGGAACATCCGTGCCAGAACCTTGCGGGCCTCCGCATGCAGAACCATGGTGGAAAGGCTGCATGAATCCCCGATGTCCGCGGAAGTCATCCACGCCGGGTAACTCTGTTCCCGCCAATCCAGGAAAGATGACTCCCCTTTCACCAGGCCGCCGGTAGCCGCAAGCACCTGTTCATCCCGCATGCACGTCTTTTCCAGCACGCGGCAGGAACGGGCCAGCCAGCCGGCGTCCCCCGTCAGGCAGTAAACCTCCCAGGCGGCCATTCCCCACACCACGCGGTCGGAGGAAATGGGCCAGGAACCGCCCGTGCCGGTATCCTGCTCCACCTCCCCGTTCCGCACCCGGGCATTCAGGCTCTTCATGCAGGCATGGACATTCCACAACCCCAGCCCCAGATGGGTGGCGTAGGAAATATCCCGGGTCCACACGGTGGGCCAGTTGGCTCCCGTCCGGAACGTCCCTTCTTCATTGAGCAGGGCGCCGGCCTCGTTAAGCGCCAGGCTGTAGGCCTTATTGAGCACTTCAAAGCTTCCCCGGTAATGCGGGGCGTTTCCGGCCTCCGGCAGAACGCGCCATTCGGAATAACGGCCGTTCTTCATGGTCTTCACCTGGCCATCCGGCTGCACCTCCGCCCAATGCGCGGCATCCTGGCGCACGGAATTTCCGGTCAGTGTAAAGGCCTCACCCCGGTATAATATGCGGTCTTGGTCCATAAATAAGCGGATGCTGCATCCATCTTTCTTTTTAACACGGGGGAAAACTTCTGTCCCGCAGAAAATGAGGCTTACGGAGCTTTCAAGGCACAAAAAAACCGGGCTCCCCGAAAACGGGAAGCCCGGCGCAAGAGCAAATCAACTTTAATGCTTCAACAGAGAGGAAACGGCGTCACGTTCTTCCTTAAGTTCATTGACGGTGGCGTCAATCTTTTCCTGGGAGAACGCGTTGATCGGCAGGCCCTGCACGATTTCCCAGCCGCCGTCCTTGGTGGTGCGGATCGGGAAGGAGCAGATGAGGCCCTTTTCAATGCCGTAGGAGCCATCGGAGCACACGGCCACGGAATACCAGTCGCCTTCCGGCGTCTGGGTAGCCAGGCTGCGGACAGTATCCACGGCGGCGGAGGCGGCGGAGGCGGCGGAAGAAGCGCCGCGGGCCTTGATGATGGCGGCGCCGCGCTGCTGCACGGTGGTGATGAAATCACCCTTGAGCCATTCCGTATCCTTGATGACTTCCGTCACGGGCTTGCCGCCGATCTTGGCGTTCGTAAAGTCCGGGTACTGGGTGGAGGAATGGTTGCCCCAGATGGTCATGTTGGTCACTTCCGTCACATGGACGCCGGCCTTTTCAGCAAGCTGGCTCTTGGCGCGGTTTTCATCCAGGCGGGTCATGGCGAAGAAACGGTCGGCGGGAACGCCGCTCGCATTGTGCATGGCGATCAGGGCATTCGTATTGCAGGGGTTGCCTACAACCAGCACGCGCACGTCCTTGGCGGCGCTGCGGGCGATGGCCTGGCCCTGGCCGATGAACACCTTGCCGTTGATGTCCAGCAGGTCCTTGCGTTCCATACCGGCCTTGCGGGGCACGGAGCCTACCAGAAGGCACCAGTTGGCGCCGGCGAAGGCTTCATCCGGATCAGAGGTGGGAACGATTTCATTGACCAGCGGGAACGCGGCATCACGCAGTTCCATTACCACCCCTTCCAGAGCATTCATGGCCGGGGGAATTTCCAGCAGGCGCAGGTTGATCGGCTGGTCCGGTCCCAGCATGCTGCCGGAAGCAATACGGAACAGCAGGGAATAGGCAATTTGGCCGGCGGCTCCTGTAACGGTAACGGTAATAGGTGTTTTCATAACGTTCAAATTAAAATAAACAGATCTTTTCTGTCTGGTCCCGGTTATAGCACAGGGAAGAACGGCGCTCAATCAGGAACTTTTTATTTTGACAGAAAAAATCCTCTTCCCCATTATGCTTGAACATCAGCCCTGCAGGCCTTATCCTTTAAATCAACCAAGTTTTTACCATATATTTGCACTGATACCATGAATTTAACGATCATCGGCAGTGGCTACGTGGGGCTTACCACGGGCACCTGTTTTGCGGAAATGGGCCACCACGTCATCTGTGTGGACAATAACGCGGAAAAAATACGCACCCTCCAATCCGGGTCCATTCCCATTTACGAGCCCAAGCTGGAAGAACTCGTGAAAAAAAACGTGGCCGTGGGACGCCTGGAATTTTCCTCCTCCATTGCTGATTCCATTGCGGAAAGTGAAGTCATCTTCATTGCCGTACCCACGCCGCCCAATACGGACGGCTCCGTGGACCTCACTTACATTGAAAAAGTGGCCCGGGAAATCGCCCAGGTGCTCCAACCGGAAATGGGTTACAAGGTCATTGTGGACAAATCCACCGTACCCGTCAAAACCGGTGAAAAAGTCCGCCAGACCATCAAGCGCTATGCAGGAACGGACGTGCAATTCGACATCGTTTCCAACCCTGAATTCCTGAGGGAGGGATGCGCGGTGGACGACCTGCTGCATCCCGACCGCATCGTCATCGGCGCCAACTCGGAACGCGCCATGGACGTCATCAAGCGCGTCTACCAGCCCATCCACGCGCCCATTCTGGAAACGGACGTCAACTCTGCGGAGCTCATCAAGCACGCCGCCAACTCCTTCCTGGCCCTGAAAATTTCCTACATCAATGCCGTCGCCAAGGTCTGCGAAAAAACGGGAGCGGACGTGGAACTGGTGGCGGAAGGCATCGGCATGGACAAGCGAATCTCCCGCCACTTCCTCAACGCGGGACTGGGCTACGGGGGCTCCTGCTTCCCGAAGGACGTCAAAGCCTTCATCAACATCAGCCGCACGCTGGGCATTCCCTTCACCCTGCTGGAGGAAGTGGAACATATCAATGACACCCAGCACATCCACTTCCTGGACCAGATCAGGGACCGTCTGTGGGTGCTCAAGGATAAAAAAATAGCCGTCTGGGGCCTGGCCTTCAAGCAGAACACGGACGACATCCGGGAATCCATCGCCCTCAAGCTGTGTGAAAAGCTCCGCAGGGAAGGAGCCATCGTCACCGCCACGGACCCCAAGGCCATGCACACCGCCGCCCCAATCCTAGAACCCATGGGCGTCACGCTGGAGGAAGACATGTACGAATGCGCCCGGGATGCGGAAGTGCTGATCATCGCCACGGAATGGAGCGAATACGCGAATGCGGACCTGCAAAAGCTGGCGGACGTCATGCGCAACCGCATCATCTTTGACGGAAGGAACATCCTCTCTCCGGCCAACATCCGGGCCGTTGGATTTGAGTACCATTCCGTGGGCAGGCCCTCCATTGAAGAAGCCTGACCGCTGCCGGGAATAATTCCGGCTCCAAACGCCCCATTTGCAGAAAGGCCCCCGGAGCGCTGAATGCTCCGGGGGCCTTTGTTATGTATTCGCTAATCCTGTTGGCCGATCAAAACTCAAACTGCAATCCCGCGCGCAGGTAGAAACCGGGATCGTAATGGTACTTCTCCAGCTCATGGCTCCCGTTGCTGGTCTTGATGGTGCCGGAGTTCCCAAAGGAAAAACCGACGTCCGCCACCAGCCTGGGACGAACGCTGCCCCAGTGTCCCAGGCCTACGTCGGCGCCCACGCCGGCGACGCCGGAAATCCACTCGAACTGGCGGACGCGGCGGTCATGGTGAATCGTCCAGGTGCCGGACACCACGGAAACGAAAGGCCCCCACGTCAGCCCCTCGCTCACCTTGTTGATATAGGAAAGCCGGGCTCCTTCCAGTTGAAGGGTCCAATTGTTCGTTGCCTTCCACTCAAACTGGATAAGGGGAAGGAGGGGAAAATCTCCCAGCTGCGGATAACAGCCGACGCCGATACCATAGCTGAACCGGTCATTCAAGGGACCTGCGAGAAGGGCATGGCCGCCGAAAAACAAATTATGGGTCGTCCAGGTATCGAAATCCGTGGAAATCTGCGGCGTTACGCCGAAAACCAGGCTCGTCTTCCCCCTGAGCTTGTAAGACGCGGTCACATTCAGCCAAATCGTGTACAGCTCATCCACATCCATCTCGCGCGCGCCTTCTCCGTTGAACCAGCTCAAACGAAGGGCGGCCGTGGAGGAAAAACCCCAGGAACCGCTGGACATCCGGCACAAATTCAGGTCCGTCATCCAATTCTGTATGTTCACGCTCCCATGTCCGTTTCTGGAATCCATGGGGCCAAGCAACTCAAAATAGGACTGCGTGGGAAAAACGGGCTTGGAGGCGTTCTCCCCCGTGGGAGCCGGAGAGCTATTGTAGCCTCCGGAATAAGCTTCCGCATAATAGCCGGTATCATAACCGTCTGAGGAATCGGAATCCGGATAAGGCTGGGCGTTCGCCTGGGCGACCAGAGTCATGCCAGCCATGAGAGAGAAACTTGATAATAATCGAAGGAACATGATCGGAAATTATATATCAGTGCACACTCGGTCAATCAAAACATATACAAATGACTAATTAATATTTTCACGCCCGAACAGCAGCGCGATCATAATCATCACGAGTACAAGAAGTAAGTACCAGCGGGCCGCTTTGCTGCTCCGGATACACGCCCCCGCACAAACAAGAGACACGACAAAACAAACCGCCGCCGCCAAAAGCATGGCCCGCGCCAGCATGGGAAAATCCAGCGCCCCTGCCCCCGCCGCAAAAAGCGTCCCTACCACATACCCGGCAAATGACCACCTCAACCCCACCAGCCAGGAAAAGGAGGCTGTTTTTTGCTGACTCTGCTTCATATATTCACTCTGCTTGCCTCCCTCCGAAGCTCAAGTAAAAAATCGGCTTTCTCCATGATATCAACAAAGAGAATCTCCCTCAACACGGGAATGCCTCCCAAAAGCAATAAAAAAGCACGTTGAAAAATAGACCGGGCACAAGAGGCGAAGACCCCCCATATCTGGTTTTATGAACTAAAAAAACTCCGGAATACTGCACCTCCAGGATTTCTTCTCAAGATAACATTATTCAGGTTCCATATACGGTTCAACATTTATTTGTTTTTCCTGACTGCTTCAAGCCTCTTATCAATTTGCTCTGTTAGGGAAAGAACAGAACAAGACGGATCCATGGAAACAAGGGCTACTACCGTATTACCGTTCACGAAAAAGAGGGACGACTCGTTGCTCGACGGAATAATTCCGCCAAAATCGCCCAATACCCCCTGCCTTCCCAAACTGTAATCTCCCAGTTTGAACGGATTGACGACCACTGTTGCTATTTCGTCATCCCAAGACCATTGTTCAGGCCTGTCCGGGGTTTTCTGAAAACGCCGTGAATACAGCTCGTTCATGGCCGCAGACTGAGACTGGCAATAGCCGACAAAAAGCCAAATATCGCTCTTGTCATCGTCTTTCCCTTCCGTATGAAGGCGCGCAACCACGCCGTTTTCCTGTTCATCCACCACATCCACGTCTCCCTTCTTCCAAACAGTCTTCAACCATGCCTGATTGATAGCACCCTGATCGGGATTGGGCAAAATAACCTTCTTGTCGGGAGAAAGCGAAAGAGATGAGAAATATGTATCAAAGTTTTTCCACTTTAAACCTTCCGATAAATCAGATTCCCCACGAACGCTAAAAGGAAACTTTCCGGGAATGCCATAGTCGGGAGCAAGTTTTTTTCGTTCTTCCCGCTGCTTCTCTTCTTTTTGCCAACGGAGTTTGGATACTTCTCTGGCCCTACGGTCCCGCTGTTTGATAGATCGGTTGAATTCCATTAATTTTTCTTGGGCTAAATCAAAATCATAAACAGCCGGCGCTTTCCCATCCAGAACGAGAGACAATGCTTTAAGTACAGGCAGCATTTCACGCGTAGAGGCATATCTCGTCTTTACCGTTTCGGGGGTAACAAAAGTAGCCGGATCGGTAAATCCCTTGAACGCCAATCCAGCGTTTTTAAACGTAAAACAAAGAATATCATCACCTTTGGTCATAACCCAGCAATCGTCGCTTAACACTATTTCCTTATAAATGGAAGGCATGGACCAATAATTGAATGAAGCTCCTTCAAAAATAATCATATCAGTCCGTATGCCGAAAACACTGGTGGAGTATCTGACATCCATCGATCCATTTATATGTCCATGTTGATTGCAATAGAGAATAGGATTCCATGAATCGGAGGTAACAAAAAAAATACCGTTTCTCACTTTTAATCCATGGAGGATTTTTTTGAGATCAGGCGCCTGATCTGTTAACTTTTTACTTCCAAAATGAAAGGAAGTATTTTCCAAGTCTTTTAGCCCATGCAATCTTATGCTTTGCATGGAAGATCTATTTTTTTCCGCAGCTACTGTCATCAAAGGCATAGACTCCGTTGCAAATAATGAAACGGAAGTACATGATATTGTAAATAGTATAATCAATATATTTTTCATGAGAACTCTGTTTTAAATATTCTACTATTAGGCGGAACAGGTGGATTTTCTATCGTGCTTTTTTGATAGGAATTAGAACTATCACCAACTACTGGTCCGGCACAGGCATCATAAATAAATTTAAACGAAGAACCAAATAAACTTACATCGAATACGACATATGCATGATTACCAAATCCGGTCCTATACTGATAATAGGGATTTGTTTTCAGAATGACTGGGACCGCAAGAGCTGCGGGAAGGCGAGGATTTTTATAAAAAGGATTATTACAAGAACCCACTCCTATTAAATTGACAGTTAATATATTCCCAAAAGGTTCCTGATAATTTCCTTCGACGTTGATTCCAAGCAATCTAACGAGAGCAGTTAGAGAAAAGCATTGGTCGTAACAATTGACTACATTCCCATTGTTCTTCTCAAGATAGGAATCCAGATTAATAGTACCAAGTGATGGAGTATACTTTGGTGCTCCCCTCACCGTATCATAAGTCCACCCCATCTTGCTAAAAGTATAATTAGTAATATTTTTTATGATTGAATCTGATGAATTTTTATCAAGCCCTATATTCCCTGAACCTTCTATTACTACATCTAGCGCTTTAATCCATGGTTTTTTCTTATTGTCATTCATATCCCACGGCGATTTGAGTGGTTCACTAAACAGGACATACCCATTCCTAACTGTTGTTTCAAAAACAATTGTCTCGTTAGTAAGAGCAGTTCCTTGAATCTCTGTTAATCTCCAAGTCCATTGTTGATTTCCTTTATTCAATTTGGAATCAATATTATCTTTGAAAGGAATTTCAAATTCTGTGTTGTTATCAAATTCCTGTTCATCCAGTTCTGGGAGGAAATTTTTCGAAACTTTTCCCTCACCCTTTGTCTTTACCTTCGCTTTCTTTATGATTCCAGGTTTTACTTCCGCTTTAATTTTTAGATCAGGTTTTTTACCGCCAATATAGAGAAAAGGTTCCGATTTCGTTGCTTTGCCATTCTTATCAAAAGTTGCTTCCGGGACATCTATGAT
>OFCP01000008.1_pt1 | contig 176570 bp, 166 predicted proteins | sample 1520831 | NCBI WGS metagenome assembly OFCP01 (sample SAMEA2699039, study PRJEB24076) | metagenome | biome: Human gut stool | place: Spain | collected 2013-03-20 | reverse complement strand
ACAAGCGGGTTTTTGTCATATATCCTCTTAGGTCAACCTTGGTCTAACAGAGCCATAAATTATCCTGATAACAGTTTAAATGTCATATAAATTATGTCGATAAGTCCAAGCGTGTGGCGCATTTTCTTTTCGGGTTAAGTAGATGATCGTGAAAGCATGAAAGATGTGCGCGCGAAACAACTCTACAACCCGAGGGGTGCGTGATGGCAAGATTCAATACACAGCTGGTCCACGGTGAACCGGTGAACGACAATGACACCAGAGCCGTGAATCCGCCGATCTATAAATCGTCCACTTTTGCATTTGAGTCGGTCGATGCCATGCCCCGTTGGGATTACGCACGTAGCGGAAATCCAACGCGCGAATACCTCGAAAGGCAGATCGCGCAGCTCGAACATAGTACTAGGGGATTTGCCTTCGCCTCCGGTCTGGCGGCGATCCATGCGGTGCTGTCCATTTTCCAGCCTGGAGACCGCATCGTTGCCGGAGACAATGTCTATGGCGGTTCGTATTCGCAGCTGAACGAGCATTTCAACCGCTGGGGTCTGGAGGTCACGTCAGCCGACACCCGCGTTCTGGAAGATGTAGAGCGTGCTGTGGCGGGGGATCCGAAACGGGGAATCCAGCCAGCCAAGGCGGTGTATTTTGAAACGGTCACGAATCCGCTGTTGAAGGTGAACGACGTCCACGCGATCGCTGAAATCGCCCATCGATACGGAACGATCGTTATCGTGGACAATACATTCGTGACGCCTTATCTGCAGAATCCCCTTGATCTGGGAGCTGATATCGTGCTGCATTCCGCCACGAAATATCTCGCGGGCCATTCCGATGTCATCGCTGGCCTAGTCGTGGTGAAGGATGAGCAGATCGGGCAGCGTGTCTACTTCGCCCAGAACCGTCTCGGTGGTGTCCTCGCACCCGTTGAATGCGATTCCGTGCGTAAGGGCATCCAAACATTGGCTCTTCGCTTGGAACGACAGCAGGAGAATGCCGCCGATGTGGCGAAATACCTGCTTGCCCACCCGTTGGTGAAGAAGGTCTATTATCCGGGTCTTACCGATGGCGAGGACCTGGCGGCCAAGGGACTGCGCGGCGCTGGCGGCGTACTGAGCTTCGAGGTCGTTGACGGAATCAATCCCGCCGATGTGCTTAATAATCTTCGACTGTTCCGCCTTGCGGTTTCCTTGGGCGCTGTCGAGAGCCTAGCGGAGCTTCCGTGCCGTATGACCCACTTCGAACTTCCCCGCGAGGAACGACTGAAAGTCGGCATCACGGATGAGCTGATTCGTCTTGCTATCGGTATTGAAGATGTTGCCGATCTCAAAGAGGATTTGGGTCAGGCGTTCGAGAAGGCTTCGGAGAAACACTCCGACAAGTGGAACGATGCGATCACAGAAGATGCATTGGCCTGACCGTCACGATTGGATGAACTGGGGGAGGCGAATATGATACGAATTCGTGGAGTTCGAAAGTCGTTCGAATCGCAATTAGTGCTTGACGGCGTCGACCTGGACATTCCGGAACGTAGCGTTGTCTCGATTATCGGTCCAAGCGGATCCGGGAAATCCACTTTGCTGAGAACGATTGACTTTCTTGAGACCGCCAACGCTGGCACCATCGACTTCGGAGAAGGCCCGGTGTCCCTCACCAGCACCAAGCCAAAGGATATCGCTTCGGTCCGCGCGAAAATCGGTTTTGTGTTCCAGAATTACAATCTGTTTTTGAACAGAACGGTTTGGGACAATGTGGCCATCGGCCTGATCCACGCCAAGGGAAAAGGCAGGAAAGAAGCCGTACGAATCGCATATGACGAACTCGACCGGGTGGGCATGGCCGGATTCGCGGACCGATATCCGAGCAAACTGTCCGGTGGTCAGCAGCAACGCGTGGCCATTGCGCGCGCGATCGCCATGGATCCAGAACTGTTGGTGTTGGATGAGCCGACATCGGCTCTCGATCCGGAAATGGTGGACGGCGTGCTCGCCGTTATCAAATCCTTGGCGGATTCCGGAACGACCATGCTGATGGTCACCCACGAAATGCGTTTCGCCCGCAACGCCTCCGACCAAGTCGTGTTCTTCGAAGGAGGCAACATCGTGGAACAGGGGAAGCCGGAACACATCTTCAGCCATCCAAACGAGCCACGAACCGCACGTTTTCTGTCATCGATACACGATGTCAACGTGCTGGACGATTGGAAACCGGAAGAACTCGTGACAATTCAGCAGACGCACTCCAAATCCCCAACGTCTGAATTCAGTAATTGATAATCAACAAACCCTCCAAAACGTTAAGAAAGAACAGGAAGAAAATGTCTGATACCAAATCTGTCTGGAAGAAATATGCTGCCGCCGCGCTTGCTGTCGTTTCGGTCGTTGGATTTGCCTCATGCGGATCCTCGAACGGTGCGGGATCCGATGATTCCGCCACCAGCGAGCTTGAGCAGGTCAAGAAGAACGGTGAGATCGTGTTCGGAACGGAAGGCACGTACGCCCCGTTCTCGTACCACGACACCGACGATAATCTGACCGGCTACGATGTGGAGGTCGCTACCGCCGTCGCTGAAGAGCTTGGTGTCAAGGCCAAGTTCGTGGAAACGAACTGGGATTCGCTACTCGCGGGCGTAGACGCGAAGAAGTTCGACACGGTTGCCGACCAGGTGACTCCGAACGATGGGCGCAAGCAGAAATACGATTTCACCGACCTGTACACCTACTCACAGGGTGTCGCGGTGACGAAGAAGGGTAATGACGACATCAAGAGCTTCTCTGACATTAAAGGCAAGAACGCAGCGGAAACTAAGACCAGCAACTGGAATCAGACAGCCCAGGAGAATGAGGCAAACATTGTTTCCGTCAATGATTTCGCGCAGGCGGTTGATGCTATCACTTCCGGTCGTGCCGATGTCACGTTGAACGACAAGCTTGCTGTGCTGGACTATCTCAAGCAGAAGCCGGATGCGGATGTGCAGATTGCGGCGAAGTCCGAAATCAGTCCTGCGGCGGCCTTCCCGATTCGCAAGGGCGAGGACGATCTAGTGAAGGCACTGAACGATGCTCTCGCGAAACTGCAGGAAGATGGCACATTGAAGAAACTGTCTGTCAAGTACTTTGGAGAGGACGTTTCGGTAAAGCAGTAGAAAGATGGGTTTGCCTGTTCTCAACGGATTTGCATAATGCGTGCGGATCCGACGAAAGCGGGCCGGATATGAGGATCGGGCATCATGGATGACAGACTGTTGGGAATCATCATCGGTTCCTTCACGAAATTGCTGATTCCTGGGCTGACGGTAACCATCCCGCTGACACTGATATCGTTCGCAATAGGTTTGGTGTTGGCCATCGCCGTGGCACTTGTTCGAGTAGCCAAGGTTCCTGTGGTGCATCGAATCGCGCAATTCTATGTGTGGGTGTTCCGAGGGACACCTCTGCTGGTGCAGCTATTTGTCATCTTCTTCGGACTGCCGTCCGTGGGCATCGTCGTACCAGCGTTCCCCTCGGCGCTTATCGCTTTCTCCCTGAATGTCGGCGCGTACGCTTCTGAAACGCTTCGCGGAGCTATTCTCGCGGTACCAAAGGGACAGATCGAAGCCGGTCTGACCACGAATCTCGGCTATCTGACTATTATGAGGCTGATCGTGCTGCCCCAGGCTTTTCGATCGGCATTCCCAGCATTATTCAATACATTCATCTCTTTGGTGAAAGACACTTCACTGGCCTCGAACATTACTGTGGTTGAGATGTTCATGGCCGCGCAGCGCATTGTCGCCACCACCTATGAGCCACTGGTGCTTTATTGCGAGGTCGGTGTGATCTATCTTGCTTTTTGTACGGTACTGACTTGGCTTCAAGGAGTATGCGAGAAGCAGCTTGCCAAACGGTTCTAAAAACCAGCGCTGAGTTCAGCGCGTTGAATGGCAGGTCCGTGCTTTATAAGCGGAAATATCTAATAAAAATGATTTGCGTGGCATCCACATAATGTCGTGAATGCCACGCAAATCGTTTTTTTTTTACTTGGTGGCGACGATGGCGACGTAGCCACCGGCCTGATAGCCTTCGATGGGTTCCTCGACGGCACGGTTCGTGTACACCGGATGAGCCACGAGCGTCTGGCGGTATTCAAGGTCATGCAGTCCCAGATGCTCGGTGAGAACCTGGGACTTCTCCTCGGTGGTGTGCCAATATGCGGTATGAACCAGCTCGAGCGGGTAAGGGCAGGCCGGAGCAGTGTCGAGCAATTCTGGCGCAGTGTAGGTGTCGAGCTTGCCTGCGAGCAGGTAGAGCAGACCGTACGCGCTTTCCTTCGGCACGTCAAGCAGAACGAGCTTGCCGCCGGTCTTTAGTGCCTTGAGGATGTTGCCGTAAGCTACGTCGAGGTTCGGAATGTAGCTGGAGCTTCCGTTGAAGTAGATCACGTCATATGATTCCGGCTCCAGCTGCGCGGTTTCGGCGGTGGCGATCTGAACCTGCATGCCACGCTTCCTAGCGATGCCTGACATATCCTCGGACGGCTCCACGCCGTCGGTCACAGTGATGCCGTACTCGTCGTTCAGTGCTTTTTCGAAGAGTCCGGAGCCGCAGCCTACGGACAGAATCCTGCCTCCGTCGGTCAGGTCCAGTGCGGCCTTGAGGAGTTTGAGTTCGCTGAGGAACACGTTCTCGTTGGTCATGAACCAGATGTCGTATTCTTGCGCGTATCCGTCGAATTTTGCCTTGCCCATTTTTTGAGATCCTCCAATCTGATGATGCCGTTACGCTCGACCGGAGGAACCGCCTCTGGAGTGGTTCGGCTTCCCTACGCGAGCATTGACTCACAGGTTCTAAGGATTCCGTAACAGGTCTCAGCAAAAAGCTCCCCCAGCCAAGAGCCAAGACTACACATTCGGGGGTATTGGGTCAAGGGCGTTTTGGCATGAGACAGTTTGATACTGTGAGCCACGCCACCGTTGGCTTCCCGCATATTGTGGATGCTGCTTTCGCTGGGCCTTACAATCGGGATGGAGCGAGTGGTCGCCAGACAGACAGCGTTGACAACAGGACGAAGGATATCAAGGATGAGTTGATCGGCATGGCTTCTAAGGGCGTTCCGATTGACGTCGTCTTACTTCTGTTTTCATATGCGTAGATCGCGAACTTGAGGAGTAATCGGGTGATGTCGATGAGTCTTGTTTCGTGTGCACTTCGTAGGCGTTTACCGAGATGCAGGTCGTTGGGGTGCTTCTGTGTCTTGTTTCAGCTATGAGTGGGATTTTACGTGGTTATGTAGTTCGGGGTTACTTGTGTAACGAGCTGACATAGGAGATTGTTATGGGCAAATGTGTGGGTTGGGTAAAGCAAGGCTTGGGCTATGTCCCTTGGGCGGGATGGCAATTCGTCCGACTCGTTCCTCGTAGTGAAGGAACCGGTGATGTGGTTATCGCGTCAGGATTTCTATGAAATACGTGTATGAGGCTGTATTTTTGTAAGAATAGACAATTATTGATGAGAGAGCCCTAGTTAGTTTGGCTCGTTGCAACAGTTGATTGGATAGACATGAGAATTTCGAATCTACACATTAAAGGATTTCGTAATTATGTAGATGAATCAATAGATCTCGATGAGAAAACGCTTATTATCGGCGGCAATGATGTCGGCAAGTCCAATTTATTGTACGCTTTGCGTATTCTTTTTGATCCAAACCTAAGTCGTCGAGATTTGGAGCTTGAAGACACGGATTTTTGTATCTACTCGAATTCTGATGCAATCGAGATTACTGCAAAATTGGAAGATATTCATGAAGATTATTTGATTAGTGTGTTGCAGGGAGCAGTTAAGGATGGTGTTGCATACGTGCGCTATTCCCTTATCAAGGGAGAAGACTATGAAATACTGGTTGGTTATGATAGCGAAGCGCTTGTATCTTGTGATGGTCGTCCATATATCAGAAATCTGACTGTTGAATATGTTGGCAGTGGTAGGGATCTTTCTTCGTTTCTCAAAAAACAACAGAGCAAGTTACTAGATATCGCACGTGACCAAAGAAATGAAGTGCAAGAAAAAGAAGATGCTAACGCCGTTGAACAGATCCAGTCAAATCTTATGAAGCTTAACGAAGACATCAATTCTCTTCATTATGTTGCGAATTCACTCGAGGTGGTTAATGGGGAGATGAGCGAGCTTTCCATAGGGAATGAAGGTTACCGTGCGGAGCTAGTGGCGGGAAATACTGATGCAGGGAAGCTGTTGAATAACCTTCGGCTGACATATTTACGTGACGATTCTCAGCTAGTGTTTGGCGGGGACGGTCGAAGTAATTAACTCTATTTCGCAACTTGGATTGCGGAGCATAAGCTTACGAGACGTCCTGAGAAGGCAGTTGTATATGTTATCGAGGAACCTGAGGCGCATCTGCATCCGCACCAGCAGAGGCGGCTTGCGGAATATCTTTCTTCGGTGATGGATGGTCAGGTTTTCATGACAACGCACTCACCGCAGATTGTTGAACGTTTTCAAAAGGGTCGCGTCCTGAGGTTATCGAGTGGTGGAAATGGCATGACTGGTAGTCATGCATCGGGATGCAGTGCAGAAGTTGATGCAGCGCTAACAGGTATGGGATATCGGCTTAGTGTCATTTCCTCTGAGGTGTTCTTTTCAAGAGGTGTTCTTTTCGTTGAAGGTCCGTCTGAGCGGATTCTCTACACTGCATTGGCGCAGGCTCTAGGTAAAGATATCGATAGGCTTAACATTTCAATTCTTTCCGTTGACGGTGTTGGTTTCGAACCGTATGTTCGAGTATGTACGGAACTTGGTATTCCATATGCAATTCGTACAGATAATGATGTGTTTAAAATCAAAGGCAAGGCTGAATATCGTGCAGCTGGAGTAGAGCGTCTCATAGGAATTGTAGAGAGCTATATCAAAGATGAGGAGCTAATTGACCTTATTGCTGCGCATAGGAACGGTCTAATTTGGCCTGACAATTCCAAAGGTTCAAATATCCCCCAGAGCGCTAAGGATGCTGTCCTCGCATTAAAAGCAGCTTTTGCGGACCGAGGTCTCTTCTTGTCCGAGCATTCTGATCTTGAGGATGATTTGGTTGCCAGTTCTATAGCGAGTCAGTTAATTGATTTCTTTGAAAGAGATGAGCCTCAGGAGGTTCGGAAAGTCATGCAGCAGCGAAAAGCAGAAAATATGTATTCATTTATTAAATCAGTTCCAGACCTTAGTCAGCTGGAGAATAGTGCGTTGGCTGCTCCGCTGGACTACATCATCAATCAGGTGGTGCTTTGAGCAGATGAACATGAAGCCAACGTCTGCGCAACAAGCTGCAATCGATTGTGAAGGGAATGCTGTTGTTACTGCGTGTCCTGGGAGTGGGAAGACTTTTACCCTTGTGCGAATGATTGCTCGTGAATCTGTTGACTTGCTTTCATTCCAGGGCGTCATCGCGCTTTCGTACACCAATAAGGCCAGTGAAGAGCTGAGAAAACGATGTGAAAGAATTGGTGTAAAAAAGCAGAAGTCTTTTTTTGGGACTGTCGATAGTTTTTGCCTTAGCCAGATTATTATCCCTTTTGCTCCTCAGATCATTAACAGACCTTTGAATCTTAAGGTTGCTGAGGATAACAACTTTAATTATGGACAATGGAAAGAACTGCCGGAGGAATGTCGTAGAGATTTTATCCTGAAATCGTTCGAAGTGGAGTCTATTCAGGTAGATATCATAGGGGCAGCTGCATTATTGGTCCTTGAAATGGTGCCTCAGGCTCGCATTTTTATCAAAGCGAGATATACGAGTATTTTTATCGACGAATATCAAGACTGTGATTACTACCAGCATCAGCTCATGAAGACCTTGATGTCTTATGGCCTTCGCAGCGTGGCGATTGGTGATATTGATCAGTCGATATTTCAATATAATGACAGTTCCCCTAACTATCTCAGAGAACTTATTAGTTCCGAAAAATATGAGCATTTCGTAATCAATGAAAATCATAGATGTGATCCTTCAATTCAGGAGTATTCTCGAGTGCTCATTGGCGGGACTCATGCTAAAACGATTCCGGAGAGAGAAAGGAGAGTCTTTGCTGTTCATATATCCGGAGATGAGGGAGACGTTTCCAGAACTATCGAACGATTCCTGCCTCGTATCATGAAGAAATATCAGGTGGAGAATCGTAGTTCAGTGGCAATTATTGGGTGCAGAAATAGGACTCTTGAAAGAGTTAGCAGTGCACTTACTCTTCCGCATAAAAGATTTGCTGACACTACTCTTAAGAGTTTTAGCCGATGGCAACGTATTCTTTCGGGTCTTTTGACCGAATATTATAATCCTGAACATTTCAGTGGGGACTTCCTTGATAATTATTTAGGGATTAATGTCAAAACAGCAAAGCGGAATCAGGGACTTGCTCTTGTTGATGACTTCTTTGGAGTTCGTGAAGAAGATCTGGTAAACCAAACAGATTTAGCGTTTGCTATAGCTGACCTATGTGGGCCGGGGTTGGGATGTGATGAAGATATCGAAGCATATTGCAGCGCCGTTAAAGACGTGGATATTCTTAGAAGGGGTTTTCGTCCTGCTCGGTCAGATGAGATTAATGTGCTTACTTATCATAAGGCTAAAGGACTTGAATTTGACATTGTTTTTTGTCTTGAAGCCTATCGTTTTATCATGCCTCCATATAAAGGAGTACAAAAAGATATTGAGCAATCTCTTGGCATGCACTATGTCGGAATAACCCGTGCAAAGAAAGCTTGCTATATTGCTTTGGGGTCTCAACGGCACAACAAAGATGGTTTACGAGATGCTGAACCATCGGAGTTTTTAACAAAAAACGAAGCTCTTAAAGGACTGCGCAGAGATGTGCACTGGTGATAGATGAAGGGCCTGTGATAAACGAGCCTCGGTTGTTGAGAGGTGAATTCGATAATCGGATGTGCGGTGCGTTTTTTGAGGGGGTCTGCTTTCGAAAATATCATGCGGCGGGCTTCCAGACGAGAATCGAGGTGTGAGGCTTGAGTTTGGGAAGTAGATGAGAGGAAGAGATAATATGCCCGTCGGCGTTTAAGCTGCGGGCGTTTTTCTTGTTCTACTGAACAAAAATAAGACAGCATGACGTAATCTAAAAACAGCAGACACTCATGTTGGTTACATCCAGACGATAGGTTAATTGATAGACTAAACCGAAAGATGGTTTGCGAGAGAATCCATATGTTTGTGGGGTGAACAATGACTGTTTCCAAAGTCGAATCTCGTACGGTCTCGGAGTGTTCTCTGAACAACATCACGTCCATGGATCCGCTGAACGAGGAATGGTACGAAAAGCTGATCATCGAGCATCTGACGGAGAGACTCGGATATGAGCATCTGTACGGGCCCGACGTCCGACGCACCGACGACTCGTATCGCGACGTATTCCTTCCTGATATTCTCCCGGATGCCTTGCGACGAATCAACAGAAATCTGCCGGAAGCAGCCATCGATGAGGCCATTCGGAAGATTCAGAATGTCGAGATCGGCAGCCTGGAGCAGCGCAACGAGATATTCAATGACTACCTGCAATCAGGAGTCGAAGTGCACTTCTTTGACGGCAAGGAAGAGCGTGATGACATCGTCCGCCTGCTTGATTTCGATGATCCCGAGAACAATGATTTCCATGTCGTGAACCAATGGACGTTCGTGGAATATTCCGAGAAACGTCCCGACGTCATCATCTTCGTGAACGGCATGCCGCTGGTATTGTTCGAGCTGAAGTCCCCGTCACGCGAGGAGACGGACGCTTCTGACGCGTACCTGCAATTGCGCCAGTACATGAAGCAGATACCGAGCATGTTCGTGCCCAACGTGTTCTGCGTGATGAGCGATATGACCCAGACCAGGGTCGGCACGATCACATCCGACGAGGACCGTTACGTGGCTTGGAAATCGGCTGACGGCGACTATTCCGGAACGAAGGCCGCGACATGGAGCACCATGATTGACGGCATGCTCCCGAAGGAACGGCTGCTCGACATCATCCAGAACTTCGTATGCTTCAACGATTCCTCCGAGAAGGTCGTGAAGATCATCGCCGCATACCACCAGTATTTCGCGGTGAGGAAAGCCATCGTCAGAGCGGAGGAGGCCGTCAATGGGGATGGCAAGATCGGCGTGTTCTGGCATACCCAGGGAAGCGGAAAATCGCTTTCGATGGTGTTCTTCGCGCATCTGCTGCAGCGTTATCTTGAAAGCCCGACCATCGTGGTCATCACCGACCGCAACGATCTCGACGACCAGCTTTTCGGACAGTTCAGCCGCTGCGCCAGGTTCCTGCGCCAGAAGGCGGTCCAGGCCGAGAGCCGCAGGAATCTTCAGGAACTGCTTGAGGGTCGTGAGGCGAACGGTATCATCTTCACGACCATGCAGAAGTTCTCGGACGGCGACGAGCCGTTGTGCGACCGGAGCAACGTTGTGGTGATGGTGGACGAGGCTCACCGCGGCCAGTACGGCCTGACCGAACGGATCAATGCGGACGGTCATGTGTCGGTCGGCGCGGCCCGTGTCGTGCGCAAGGCGCTGCCGAACGCGTCCTATATCGGTTTCACCGGAACGCCGATCTCCACGGATGACCGCAACACCCGCGAGATCTTCGGCGACTACATCGACGTGTACGACATGACCCAGTCCGTCGAGGACGAATCCACCAAGCCGGTCTACTACGAAAGCCGTGTGGTCTCGCTCCATCTTGACGAGAACGCGCTGGGCCGCATCGACGCGGTCTACAAGGAGTTCGCGGACCAGGCCGACGAGGCGAGCGTGGAGAAGTCCAAGCATGACCTCGGCGGCCTCGACGCCATCTTCGACACTCCTGAAACCATCGACGCATTGTGCCGCGACATCGTGGACCATTACGAGAACAACCGCGCCGACATCCTGGCCGGCAAGGCCCTGATCGTGGCGTACAGCCGGCCGATCGCGATGAAGATCTACTACAGGATCATGGAGCTGCGCCCCGAATGGAAAGACAAGGTCGGCGTGGTGATGACCATGTCGAACCAGGATCCGGAGGAATGGTTCGACGTGTGCGGCGGCACCACGCACAAGAAGGAGATGGAACGCAGGTTCAAGGACGATTCCGATTCCCTCAAGATCGCCATCGTCGTGGACATGTGGCTCACCGGCTTCGACGTGCCCAGCCTGTCCACCATGTACGTGTTCAAGCCGATGAAGGGCCATAACCTCATGCAGGCCATCGCCCGCGTCAACCGCGTGTGCAAGGGCAAGGAGGGCGGTCTGGTCGTGGATTACATCGGCATCGCAGGCGCGCTCAAGCGGGCGATGAAGGACTATACCAGCCGTGACCAGCACAATTACGGCGACATGAACATCGCCGAGACCGCCTATCCGAAATTCCTCGAAAAGCTCGACGTGTGCCGTGATCTCATGTACGGCTTCAACTACCGCAAACTCATCTTCCAAAACAGCAGGGAGGCGCTTGCCGACGCCATCGCGGAGGGAACCGACTGGCTGCTCGATCCGGAACGACACGAAGACACAGAATCGTTCCTCAAGCAATGCCAGCTCATGAACCAGGCGCTGAGCCTATGCAAAAGCATGGTAAGCGAAGAGGACGCGCATGAGGCGGCTTACCTATCCGTATTGCGCGTGCAAGTTCTACGCTTGACCGGACGTGGCTCCGGCGGGGGCGGCGGCATGACGTACACGGAGTTCAACAAGCAGGTGAGCGAGATCCTCCAGCAGAGCGTGCATGCGGACGGCGTGCTCAACCTGTTCGAGAAGGACAGCGTGGAGATCTCCCTGTTCGATGAGGCGTTCCTTCAGGAAGTCGCCGGCATGAAGGAGAAGAACATCGCGATCGCGAGCCTGAAACGCCTCATCAAGGAGAAAGTGCGGGCGTACGGGCGCACCAGCGTGGTCAAATCCCAGAAGTTCAGCGAGATGCTCCAGAGCACGTTGAACGCGTATCTCAACGGCATGCTCACGAACGCGCAGGTCATTGAAGAGCTCGTCAACATGGCCAAGGAGATCATGAAGGACCGCGACGACGCGCAGAAGCTCGGCTTGAGCGACGAGGAGATGGCGTTCTACGACGCAATCACCCAGCCGCAGGCGGTCAAGGACTTCTACGACAACGACCAGCTCGTCTCGATAGCCCGCGAGTTGACCGATGCGATGCGGAGCAACGCCACGATCGACTGGCAGAAGAAGGAAAGCGCCAGAGCCGGCATGCGGCGTGCCATCAAACGTTTGCTGCGCAAATACAAGTATCCGCCCGAAGGCGTCGAGGACGCCATGAAGACCGTCATGGAACAGTGCGAGCTGTGGGCCGACACCAAGATCAGCGAATAGGACGAGCAGGAGGATAATACAAGACATGGCAAAGAAGAAGGACAATACCGCCGAGATCGGCTTCGAGGAACAGATCTGGAGCGCCGCCGACAAGCTGCGCGGCAACATCGACGCTTCCGAATACAAGAACGTCGTGCTCGGCCTCATCTTCCTGAAGTACATCTCCGACAAGTTCGACCAGAAATACCAGGAACTCGTTGAGGAGGGCGAGGGCTTCGAGGAGGACCGCGACGAATACGCGAGTGAGAACATCTTCTTCGTTCCCGAGAGCGCCCGCTGGAAGACCATCGCAGCGGCCGCGCACACGCCCGAGATCGGCAAGGCCATCGACGAGGCCATGCGCCAGATCGAGGCCGAGAACAACAAGCTCAAGAGCATCCTGCCGAAGAACTTCGCACGCCAGGAGCTCGACAAGCGACGTCTGGGCGAGGTCGTGGACCTGTTCACCAACGTGAAGATGGCAGAAAAGGGCGATAGCCGCGACATCCTCGGACGCACCTACGAGTACTGTCTGGCCAAGTTCGCCGAAGCGGAGGGCAAGAACGCCGGCGAGTTCTACACACCCGCGTGCGTCGTGAAGACGCTGGTCGAGGTCATCGAACCCTACCACGGGCGAGTGTACGATCCGTGCTGCGGCAGCGGCGGCATGTTCGTGCAGTCCGCGGACTTCGTCAAACGCCATCAGGGCAACATCAACGACATCTCCGTGTACGGCCAGGAGTCCAATCCGACCACGTGGAAAATGGCGACCATGAACCTCGCGATCCGCGGCATCGACGCGGATCTGGGCGATCATAATGCCGACACGTTCTTCGAGGACCTGCACAAGACCGAGAAATTCGATTTCATCCTCGCTAACCCGCCCTTCAACCTGAAGGACTGGGGAGGAAAGAAACTCGAGAACGACGTACGCTGGCAGTACGGTACCCCACCGGAGGGCAACGCCAACTTCGCATGGGTCCAGCACATGATCCACCACCTCAACCGTTCCGGCCGCATGGGCATGGTTCTGGCGAACGGCGCGTTGTCCAGCCAGACGAACAACGAGGGCGAGATCCGCGCCAAGATCGTGGATGCCGATCTGGTCGAGGGCATCATTGCAATGCCGGACAAGCTTTTCTACAGCACCGGTATACCTGTGAGCTTGTGGATCATCACCAAGAACAAGAAGCAGTCCGGCAAGACGTTGTTCATCGACGCGCGCGATATGGGAACCATGGTGTCCCGCAGGCTCCGCGAGTTTACCGATGAGGACATCGCCAAGGTATCGACTGCGTTTGACACGTTCCGTGACGGCACTCTGGAAACGGAGAAGGGCTTCTCCGCCATCGCCACGACGGAAGATATCAAGGCGCAGGATTACATCCTGACTCCAGGCCGCTACGTCGGTGTCGCCGAAGTGGAAGAAGACGATGAGCCATTCGAGGAGAAGATGACCCGTCTGACCGATGAGATCGCCAAATGCTTCGAAGAATCCAACCGTCTGCAAGAGCAGATCAAGAAGAATCTGGAGGCCATCGGCTATGGGCTATAAGACCACGCTGTGTGACGTAAGCCTCGATGGAGGACACTACGGCATTGCTGCTCCCGCAGTAGATTTCAAACCAGGGCTTCCCGCTTATTTGCGCATCACAGATATCAACGATGACGGAACTCTGAATCCTTCCGATCGGAAATCAGTAGATGACTCTTCTGCTGGCAACTATTTGCTTCATGAAGGCGACATCGTATTCGCACGAACGGGAAACAGTACCGGTAGGAATTACTATTACGATCCGCGGGATGGAGAATACGCATATGCCGGATTCCTTATCAAGTTCAGTCTTGATCCAAGGAAGATAAACCCTCGTTATATGAAGTATTACGCCCAATCGAAGCAGTATTGGGATTGGGTCTCAAGCTTTAATACGGGAAGCACGAGAGGCAATATCAACGCCAAGACATACGCATCTATGCCGATCGATCTGCTCTCAAGGCAGATTCAAGACGGCATAGTCGCCATTTGCGACGCAATTGACGACAAAATCCGTATCAACAGGCAGCTAAATGATTATTTGGCAGACTTTGCTTCTACTGTTTTCCAAAATCAAGCATCTCATATCGAAGAAAGGATCGCTCTATTCGATATTGCTGATATCAAGTACGGAAAAGGGCTAGCGAAAAATGAACTAGTGGAGGATGGATATCCGGTCTTTGGCGGGAATGGCCAGATTGGCTTTTATTCTAAGTACTTGTACGAAGAGCCTCAGATACTAATTTCTTGCCGAGGTGCTGCCTCAGGTAAAGTTCTTGTCTCACTGCCGAAAAGCTTTATTACGTCAAATTCACTCATAATTGAACTTAAAGATAGACGATATTACGAGTATCTAAAACAGTATTTTATGCTACATCAGTTGTACGATTATGCAACGGGCTCGGCTCAACCGCAAATAACAATTGATGGTCTTAGGCATCTCACTGTGCCTTATCCTCCCTTTGACCTAATCAAAACCTTGACAAATCAATTGAAAGCAATTTCGGACTGTATATATTCCAATGACATTGAGAATCAGGCCCTTTCGCGTCTAAGAGATACGCTCCTTCCAAAACTCATGTCTGGCGAAATTGACGTTTCGAAGGTTGATCTCACGCAGCTAACAAATAATCATTTAGCCGATTATTAAGGGCAATTTTGTCGACAATGGAATCAAGCACTTCTACGATTGCATCTTGCGTTGCCCTGTCAGGTATCTTGACAGGGCAGAGATTCACGTGATTTCGATTGACGCCTGGCACAGCACTAGCTGTTGTGTATCCTTGCCACGGGATTGTCTGCAAAAGATAATAGACAAATCGAGGATTGTTGCCGTTGAACTCGGTGGAATACAAGGCTGTGTTGAGAGGCCAACATGGACCACCCGAAAAGAAAACTTCTCCGATAGTGCCGTATCGCCCTGTGATTACACAGGGCCCCTCTACTGCTGCAGTACTATTAGATCCGGTAATTCCCGATGATGAATAAACCGGCACATCCCCTTGCAAACGCTGGCTTTTCGGCAAATCAAATCCTCTTTTTAAGTCGGTAATCTCACCAAGGGTCGTCTCTCGCCAGCTCATTCCAAATACCTTCTGTGTGAAGCTTTCACGTTGTTCTGGTTGACCATGGCATAATGCATAGTCGTGTCTATTCTCGCATGCCCGAGCAGTTTTTGCACCTGCTCGATCGGCATTCCCTTGTCGATGGCGTGCGTGGCCAACGTGCGGCGGAACTTATGCGGATGAACTCGATGAATGCCGGCATCTTTGCCGAGCTGTCTGAGGCGGCTTTCGATGCCGCCGATGCTGATACGGTCACCATCGCCATTCAAAGCAACGAATAGCGCTGGATTGCTGTCGTTACGTGATTGCAGGTATGCGGTGAGATGAAGCTTCGTTCTGGCGTCGAAATAAACGGGACGCTGCTTGTTTCCCTTGCCTGTGACCAAGCATTCCCGCTCCTGAAGATTCACGTCGGCTATGTTCAAGCCGACCAGTTCACCCACTCGCATACCCGTGGATGCGAGAATGTCCACGATGGCAAGATCCCGCAAGGTGCCGCATCGGTCCCGCAGAGTTTCCAGATTTTCGTCGCTCAGGACTTCCTTAGCCATTACAGCGGTCTTCACGCGGTGGATGCGCCTTACGGGGCTTTTGACGATATAATCCTCGTCCTCAAGCCATGCGAAGAAGCTTGACATGATACGACGAATGTTGTCGATGGTGACCTTGCCCGCATGACGCTCGTTCTCATATCTGTTGAGGTACTCGCGCAAATCATCGCTGCTTATCCGCGTGTAAGGCTTGGCAAGGGCCTTGGTCATGTGCTGAAGCGTGCTTTCATAGTAAGCGATGGTTTTCGGCGAGCAGCCTTCGACCTCTTTTGCCGTGAGAAACAACGCCAGCAGATTCTGCGGCGCTGATGTTTCCTGAGCTGGCAGCAACGTGACTCTGAGTACTTCAGCCAAATGTTTGAGCTGTGACGGATCAAGCATGTTCTGCATCTGCGACAGAACATTATTAATGATGGTTTCCATAGGCGTCCCTTCCAATAACGGTTAGGAACATTGTGCCCGAGCACCAGCAAATGATTATTTAGAGCAATGTTTGCTTGCTCGTTACGACCACCTATTCAGAGGGGCGGGCACCTATAATGGCACGATTTCTGACATAGGTGATGTGGTGGGCGGGGCTACACCTTCCAAGAAGAGGCCAGAATATTACTGTCATGAAGGGATTGGCTGGATAACACCCAAGGATCTATCGAATACTACCAATAAGTTCGTTGCACACGGAGCCGATGACATTACTCGAGTTGGGTTCGACTCTTGTAGCATTAAGAAGTTGCCTGCGGGCACTGTGCTATTCAGCTCAAGAGCACCAATCGGCTACATCGCCATTGCTTCCGACGAGGTAACCACAAACCAAGGTTTCAAATCAATCGTGCCGCATAAAGAAATTGGCACAGCTTTTGTCTACTGTTTTCTTGTACGCAACAAGGATCGAATTGCCGATGCTGGCTCGGGTACCACTTTCCCGGAAGTGTCGGGAAAGACAATGGCGGGCATCGAGCTCACGCTCCCTAACATCAACTTGTGCGCCAAGTTTGAAGAGTGGGCTTCTCCGCTGCTTGAGGAACAACGTCACCTTGAGGATGAGAATCGTCAGTTAGAAGACCTCCGAGACACGCTTCTACCCAAGCTCATGTCTGGCGAAATTGATGTTTCGAAGGTTGACCTCACGCAGCTAACAAATAATCATTTATCAGGCTGTGGGTCTTTTTGTAGCGTTTGTTGTCCGTCCGGATTGGCCTCTGAATTTCATGAGTGGTTCCGTGAACATTTTTCTTTGGTTACGGTCACCTATGCAAAGCAGATTTGGGATGGGAGGATCTGCCCTAAAGATACCAAGGAAGAAGAATCCTGCAGGCTAGTTGTGACTGTAATCGAGGTGGGGAGCAAGAACTGATGAGGCCGGATTTTCGAAGAAGTGAATTAAATGAGGGACAGGTCGAAATGAAAGTGGACGATGATGCGCATTCAATCGTGCCTGGATCAACGTCAGCGTATGTCCAAAAGAACTCCGTGACGACATCTGGGTCATCGGACAATTTATTGCAACAATTGTTGCGGTTGGTAACTGTTCAGGGCTGTTTATTGGCGTTATGTACTTTGCGTCGATATTCATCGAGTCCGGACGATCGACATGACGCCGATTAGCGTAGTCCAGGAAAGATTGTCGATGAATAAACTGCTGGTTCGATGGACATTGGAAACCATATTCGATGTTCATCGAACCGGCAGTTTCTATTTACTTTCAGTGCTTGACCGACAGTGTTTGCTGCAAGGTATGTGAATCGTGCGGAGGCACGATGACCGCGCAGTCGCGATTGTTGACGGCTTCCACGCACACGAAACCACGCCATTCGCCGTCGCTCAAATCTCCGATGGCATTGCCGGCTTGCTCTCCCGGATTCCATACCACGGTCTGCGCTGCGCCCTGCTTGGAGACAATGATGGTGCGCTGCAACACGGGGTCGCGCAGCTCAAGCGTATCCGCCGAATAGTAGATGCGGTCAACCATGCCTTGGAAGGTCACAGGTTCATCACCTTGGCTGCAACGCGGATCGCCATCCAATACGGTATCGAGATAGTCCGCGCCCTCAAGCCCGCACACCTGTGACTGTTCGGCGTCGCCAACCTGCAGATACGTATGCAGTGCCTCTTCGTAAGACAATGGCTCGTCGCCATCGTTATATACGGTAAGCGACATCGTCAACTCTCGACCGACCTCAATGGTGTAAACGGCATGAAATTGAGGATTCGGGCCAGAAACAAACTGGGAAAGTATGTCTGCGTCGATCTCACTCGAATCCAACGTGTAGCGCAAACGAGCTCCGGTGGACCCTTCCTCGTCATAATGCCAGAAACTGTTGCGGGCAAAACCATGCTTAGGTGTCTTCGAAGCCACATGGCCGCCTTCAAAACCGGAATTGAACCAAGGGAAAATAATGGGAACGCCGCCACGGATGGCAGTGCCTTCCTTAAGGTAAATCGTCTTTGGCCGCCAAACCACAGCCTGTTCTCCGGCAGGTGCCCAGGAAAGCACATGTGCACCGTAATCGCTGACTGATGCCGTTGCGTTTTCGTTGACAATATCTCTGATAGTGAAAGTGCTACTCATACGCCCAGTATAAACAAGGTGACATTGAAACATGATTCCCGGAAAGATACTTTGCAAGATTGTGATATTTCCTGAATTTTCCAGCTTGATATGCAAGGCAGAAATGAGGATTGCGACAACACGCGCTTGTAGGCTTCTGCTAGTATCATCCATGAAAGTACAAGGAAGATAGCCGGTTCGTTTCAACTTGCGTTATGGAAGGTGAATTAAGGCTGTGAAAAGCTGAGAATTCCCAGAATCTGAACGATTGCAAGTAACTGCATCGAATCATTCCGGAAGCGAGTTGGGGCGTGCAAGGCCGGCTTTGGGTGTGACAGTGGAAAGAGACCGACATGTCTGCAGAAAAGACCACGGAACCGGACGAAGTGCTCACCGACGATGAACTTCAGGCTGCCGCAGCGCCTGAGCGACCCCTCGAAGAGGAGAAGCCTCGCAAGCGTACCGTCGTCGTGGCCGAAGACGAATCCGTGAACCGTATGGATTTGGTTGCCATGCTGGAAGATAACGGCTACGAGGTTGTAGGCGAAGCCGCTAACGGTGAAGAGGCAGTTGATCTGACTCGCAAGTTCCGTCCGAGTGTAGTGTGCATGGACGTCAAGATGCCTCGTATGGACGGCATCGAAGCGGCCGGCATCATCTGCGACGAGAACATCGCCCCGGTTGTTATGCTTACGGCATTCTCCCAGTCCGATCTGGTGAAGAAGGCCACCGGCGCCGGTGCCATGGCGTATGTTACCAAGCCGTATGAGGAGTCCAAGCTGCTGCCGGCTTTGGAAGTGGCCATGGGCCGTTTCGCCGAAATCAACGATCTGCTCGACAATGTGGAGCGCAGCGAATCCAAACTGCATGAAGCCGAAGAGCGGCTTAAGAAGGCGGAAGAGCAGCTGAAGAAGGCTGAGGAAACCCTCGAGGAGCGTAAGCTCGTCGACCGTGCCAAGGGTCTGCTTATGGACAAGGCCGATTTCTCCGAGCAAGGCGCATTCCGTTGGATTCAGAAGACCTCCATGGACCAGCGTATTCCGAAGAAGCGCTTGGCCATGGCCATCATCGCCAAGTATGGTGATCAGAAGTCGGAAGCAGAGGATGAGCGCTAACACAGCAACTGTGGAAGGCACTTCACGCGGGACGCTATTGGTCGTTGACGGCCATTCCTTGGCGTTCCGCGCTTTTTTTGCCTTGCCCGTAGAGAATTTCAGTACATCCGCAGGTCAGGCAACCAATGCCGTCTGGGGTTTCGCCACCATGCTTTCGCAAGTGATCGATGCTGAGCATCCCGATCATCTTGCCGTCGCTTTCGACGTCAAAGGCGGCACGTTCCGCAATACGATGCTGCCGCAGTATAAAGGCACGCGAGATGCGGCTCCGGAAGATCTGCTCACGCAGTTGCCTCTGATTCAACAGATGCTTGATGCGTTGGGCGTCACGTTCATCGAAAAACCCGGATATGAGGGTGATGACGTGATCGGCACGTTGGCGAGCATGGGAGACGAAGCTGGCTATCGCACGCTGGTATTGTCTGGCGACCGTGACGCGTTCCAGCTCATCAACAACAACATCACCGTACTGTATCCGGGGCATCATTTCAAAGATTTGAAGCACATGACTCCCGACGCGGTGGTGGAGAAATACCACGTCACGCCGGAGCAATATCCGGATCTTGCCGCGCTTCGTGGCGAAACCGCCGACAACATCCCCGGCGTTCCCGGCGTGGGCGATGGATTCGCGGCCAAATGGATCAACCTGTATGGCGGACTTGACCAGATTATCGAGCATGCCGACGAAATCGGCGGCAAAAAAGGCGAGGCGTTGCGGGCCAATATCGATCAGGTCAAACTGAATCGTTCCGTGAATGCCTTGGTGCGTGACCTTGACCTTGGCGTGTCCATCGAGGATTTGACTTTCGGTCAGGTGGACGCCAACCAGCTCAACCAACTGTTCACCAGACTTGAATTCGGCATACGCACCAAAAACCGTGTGCTGAGAACATTCAATGCGGGGAAGCCCACCAACGATCCCGTGCAGCAAGACGAGTCCGGCAAGCTCGAAATACCTCAGTATGAAACGGTTGACTCGCCGGAAGCATTGGAAGCATGGGTACGAGACAATCTGCCGATGCCGAACGGGCATCTGCATGACGAACGTGAAATCGCGCCGAAGACGACTCCCTCCGGCTTCGCCATTGATCATACGAAGCAGTGTGCGCAGTCCGTGGCGCATTCGTGGGTGTTGCAGGTGGAAGGCGAAAGCAAGCCGGGGAACGCGGCCTATGCGTCGCTGATGATCGCTGCACATGATAAAGCGATTCGTACCAATCGTGTTGACCGTGACATGGCGTCCCAGCTGCAAACGGTACTTGACGAACACCACCAATCCATGGTGGTGCATGGGTATAAGGAACAGTCCCACCTGCTGGAAAGCGTCGGTGTGGCGTTGCCGAAGCCGCTGTTCGACACCAAGCTTGCCGGGTATCTGGTCCATCCCGATTTCCATGCCGACACGCTGGAACAGGCGGCGGCGCATTTCCTTGACCTGCATATCGAGGAACAGTCCGAGGGTGCGACGCAAGGCACGCTTGATTTCGACGAGCCGGACGATAGTGCGCAGCGGAACGACAACCAGCTTCCGCGTCATACTGCGATTGTTGGTTTGTTAGCGCGTAAACTGGCGGATTCATTGGATCAGCGTGAGCAGTTCTCATTGCTTGAATCTGTGGAGATTCCAGTATCCCGCGTGCTGTACGGCATGGAGCATGCCGGTGCGCAAGTCGATATGAACAGGCTGATGAGCATGCGCGAACAGCTTGCCGCCGACGCGAATTACGCGCAGGAAACGGCATGGCAGTATGCGGGCGAGCGCGTGAATCTGCAAAGTCCTAAGCAGTTGCAGAAGATTCTGTTTGAGGATATGGGTTTGAAGCCTACGAAGAAGACTAAGACTGGTTCGTATACTACGAATGCGGCTGCTTTGCAGGTGTTGCGTGATCGTTCGTGTGGTAATGATAGGGCTTGTCAGTTTCTTGATGCGTTGTTGTTGCATCGTGAGAAGAATAAGCTTAAGCAGATTGTGCAGACGTTGATTGATGCGACGAACAGGTCTGATGGTCGTATTCATACGACGTTTGAGCAGACCGTGGCTGCGACTGGTCGGTTGAGTTCGGTTGATCCGAATTTGCAGAATATTCCGAATCGTGATCCTGCTGGTCGTGAGATTCGTTCGGCTTTTGTGCCCGGTGAGGGTTTTGAGTCGTTGTTGAGTTCGGATTATTCTCAGGTCGAGTTACGTATCATGGCCGACCTTTCCGGTGATGAGGCGCTGATTGAGGCGTTCCGTTCCGGTAGGGACTTCCATAAGTATGTGGCGAGCTTGGTGTATGGCGTTCCTGTTGATGAGATTACGTCTGATCAGCGCAGTCATGTTAAGGCGATGAGCTATGGCTTGGCGTATGGGTTGAGCACGTATGGGCTTTCGCAGCAGCTTGGCATTAAGCCGGGTGAGGCCGAGTCATTGAAGCAGCAATATTTTGCGACGTTCGGCAAGGTCCATGAGTATTTGGAGTCGTTGGTTTCCACGGCCCGTGAAAAGGGGTATACGGAAACGATTTATGGTCGTCGTAGGTATTTCCCGGGGTTGAAGTCGTCGAATCGTGCGGTACGTGACGCTGCTGAGCGTGCTGCGCTGAATGCGCCTATTCAGGGTTCCGCCGCGGACATTATGAAGATTGCCATGATTCGGGCTGATGATGCGTTGCGTGAGGCTGGTCTTGCCAGCCGGATCATTCTGCAGATTCATGACGAACTTGTGGTGGAGATTGCGCCGGGCGAGGCACAGCAGGCCACCGCGTTGGTGAAGGATTCCATGGAGCATGCGGTTGACATGGCGGTTCCGTTGGATGTTTCCACGGGTATTGGTTCAGATTGGCAGCTTGCCGCGCACTGATACGGTACTGGGTTTCGTGTGTGCTGTGGATGTGTGTGATGCGAGCAATGGCATAAGGAGGAACGATGGCAACGCTGAAGCAAGTTGTGGATGTGCTGGAAACGCTGTATCCGCTTCGCTATGCGGAACAGTGGGATGAGCCTGGTCTCATCGTGGGTGATTTGCGTCGGCCTGTGCGCAGTATCGCTTTTGCGGCTGATCCTTCTATGGCGGTGGTTGATCAGGCGATTGCCGGGGGCATTGATTTGCTGGTTTGCCATCATCCGTTGTTCTTCCGTTCCGTTCATGCGGTATCGGGATTGGGTTTCCGCGGTGAGATCGTGCGCAAGCTCAATCGTGCCGGATGCGCGCTGTGGGTGGGGCATACGAATGCCGATGCGGCATATCGTGGTGTCGGCATGGCTGCGGCTGACATGTTTGGTCTGGTGGACCAGCGTCCGCTCGTACCCATCGACGATCCGAACGCCGAGCATCCGGTCGGCCTAGGACGTGTCGGGCGGCTTGCCGAACCTGTGATGCTGCGTGAATTCGCCCGCCGTGTGGCCGACGTGCTGCCGTATACCGAACTTGGCGTGCAGGTTTGCGGTGATCTGGACGCTCCCATCAATACGGTGGCGATATTGCCGGGGTCCGGTGATTCGCTGTTCGATGAGGTGCGTGCGACCGGAGCTGACGTATATGTGACCAGCGATCTGAGGCATCATCCCGTAACGGACGCCATTGAACAGGCCCGCTATGAGGCTACCATGCGCGCTTCCGGCATCGCCCTGGGTCATGGCGATGAACATGTGCGTCCGGCGTTTATCAACACTCCACATAGCGCCATCGAATCCATGTGGTTCCAGTATGCGATGAAAGACGTTCCTCAGGCGGTCGCGTCCGTGACCGGCGACACTCCTGATGTGCGTTGGATTTCCATGAACACCGATCCATGGAACATGGTGATCCCCTCGAGCGGACAGGAACGATGACACGTCATGAGTAACGAAGCGGCAGACGAAACCCAAGTTGACGCATTGCTGGACGAGTCCAGCGACGGAGTGTACATGTCCGGCACGGTAACGGTGCTTGACAGCAAGCACGTGTACCAAGGCGCTATCTTCGGTGTCGACGACATGCGGATCGCATTGCCGATGCGTGATGGCGGGCAAACGGTGATTCGTCGGCAGGTGATGCGCCACGCGCCTTGTGTGGTCATGCTGGTGCATGATTGCGCGAACGACCGGTATTTGATCGAACGAGAATATCGTGTCGGTTGCGATGCTTTCGCCTATGGCCTTCCAGCAGGTCTCATCGATGGGGGAGAGGACGTGGAACAGGCCGCGTTACGCGAACTTCGCGAGGAGACCGGTGTGGAACCCACCGGGCATGACGGTATCGAATTCGACCATGTGGGTCAGTTCTACTCGTCCGAAGGCATGACCGACGAGCTCGCTAACATCATGGTGCTTCACCTGCGTTCATGGCGCCCCGTCGAACGTCACTTCGACGGCGACGAGCATGTCGAATCGGCGTGGGTTTCCTGGCGGCGGCTGCGCGACGTTCGCATCACCGCATCCAATTCCATGATTGCCATTCTTCACGAGCAAATTCGGCGAAACCGGCAAAATACAGTCAAAAGTTCTTTCGAATCGTAAAAATAATCGCCGAATAACACGAAATTGCGATTTGAGGTCTGAAACGTGAGATACTTGAATCATGCAAATCAGACCCGGATCGATGTATCCGCTCGGCGCAAGCTATGACGGCGCCGGCGTGAATTTTGCCCTCTTTTCCCAAGTGGCACAAAAGGTCGAGCTTTGTCTTTTCGATGAGGAAGACAACGAAACTCGAATCGAAATGACCGAGCAGAACTCGTACGTTTGGCACAACTATTTGCCCGGAATCCAACCAGGGCAGCGTTACGGCTACCGTGTGTATGGCCCGTACGACCCGATGCAGGGTTTACGCTGCAACCCGAACAAGCTGCTGCTTGACCCTTACGCGAAAGCCATCGAAGGCAATATCGACGGCGATGAAAGTCTCTACTCATACTGGTTCAAAAGCCCTGACGACGTTACCAGCATGAACACGCTCGATTCGGCCGCACACACCATGAAAGCGGCCGTGGTGAACCCCTATTTCGACTGGGGCAACGACCAGCATCCGAACATCTCATACCATGATTCGGTAATTTACGAAGCCCACGTACGCGGCATGACCAACCTCAACATGGACGTGCCGCCGGATATTCGCGGAACCTACGCGGGACTGGCCTACCCCTCCGTAATCGAATACCTGAAGAAACTGGGCGTCACGGCTATCGAACTCATGCCCATCCACCAGTTCGTCAACGACAGCTTCCTGCAGGAAAAAGGCTTGAGCAACTACTGGGGATACAACACCATCGGCTTTTTCGCCCCGCACAACGCCTACTCCAGCTCAGGGCAGCGCGGCGAGCAGGTCAACGAGTTCAAATCCATGGTCAAGGCATACCATCATGCCGGCATGGAAGTCATCCTCGACGTGGTGTACAACCATACCGCCGAAGGCAACAACCGTGGCCCGACCCTCAGCTTCAAAGGCATCGACAACGGCGCCTACTATCGTTTGGTCGACAACGACCGCAGGCACTATTTCGACACCACAGGCACTGGAAACTCGCTGCTCATGCGCTCGCCACACGCGTTGCAGCTCATTACCGACAGTCTGCGCTATTGGGTCACTGAAATGCACGTCGACGGATTCCGATTCGATCTTGCGGCCACATTGGCGCGTCAGTTCCAGGAAGTCGACAAACTGTCGGCATTCTTCGACATCGTCGAGCAGGATCCAGTCATCTCCCGCGTCAAACTGATCGCCGAGCCATGGGATTTGGGTTCCGGCGGATATCAGGTGGGCGGCTTCCCATCCAGCTGGTCCGAATGGAATGGCCGCTATCGCGATTGCGTGCGCGACTTTTGGCGTTCGCAGCCGTCCACCTTGCCGGAATTCGCCAGCCGCTTCATGGGCAGTTCCGACCTGTATCAGGTCAACGGCCGCCGACCGGTCGCATCCGTGAACTTCATCACCGCGCACGACGGCTTCACCATGAACGATCTGGTGAGCTATAACGAAAAACACAACGAAGCCAACGGCGAAGGCAACAGGGACGGCGAAAGTAACAATCGTTCCTGGAACTGCGGTGTTGAAGGTCCGACCACCATCAAGGACGTCAACGAGCTGCGACAGCAGCAGATGCGCAACATGTTCGCCACACTGTTGCTCAGCCAAGGCATTCCGATGATTTGCGGAGGCGACGAGGTGGCGCGCACCCAGCAGGGCAACAACAACGCCTACTGCCAGGACAATGCGATCTCTTGGACGAACTGGGATTTGGACGAGGACCAGAAGGATCTGCTCGAATTCGTGTCGAAGCTGATCCATCTGAGGCTTGAACATCCTGTACTGCATCGCCGCCGCTTCTTCTCCGGCCGCGAGCAGGGGAACGACAGCGCTACGATTCCGCAGGTCGAATGGATGGACCATACCGGTTCCATCATGGATATGGACGACTGGTCGAACACACACGCCTTCACTGTGATGATCTATCTGAACGGTTCCGATATTCCGGAAACCGACTGGTACGGCAATCAGATGGTCGACAATGATTTCATTCTGATTTTCAACGCGCATTACGAGCCGATCATGTTCACCCTGCCCGATGAGCAATATGGCAAGAAATGGCGCTTAATTGTCGACACGCATAATCCAAAGGGGCCAGAACTCAATTATGAGGCCGGTTTTGCGATTACTGCGCAATCAAGAAGCTTCCTGCTGTTGATGAGCGACAAGAAGCCGTCCAACAAGCACTACAACTTCTGACGGCGCACTCGCGTTATGCCGTCAGAATCTAGTGGGGTGGAGTCGTCGCCAATGCGATGGCTCCACCCCACTGGTATGTATATGTTGAAATCCGGCGGTTGCCGGTCAGCCTTGCATCAGACTTGTGCGGCGAGCCTCGAAACTGTGTCGGGAACAGTTTCGCTGACTTCCGCAAGATCCTCGACGGAGCGTGGTCTCTCAGATTGCGCCAGTATCAGCTGCGTCTGCACGCGATCCGCTTCGATGGCGGCGATTTGACGCGAGAAAATGATGAACCAGCCAAGGAACATCATGCCGGCCAACGCCTCCACATTCGTCAGCGTGTTATGCCCGCTCAGCCATTGGAATCCGGCATAAGCCCCAATCGCAATCGCAAGATCGGAAACCACGTATACGACCTTTGAGAGTTGCGGGGCAAGCCAAGGCAGGGCAATCATCAGCACGCTCATCAAACATGGTAGGCCGCGGGCGAACACGTTGTGCAAAATCGGATGCGGTGTGTAACGGAACATGCCGATACCTACGAAAGCGATGCCGGCCAACGTCAACATGATTGACAGCAGCAGAATCCTCGTACGAAAATGCTTCGGCGTCTCATTGATGGCATTGGAATCCAGATACTGCAATTGCAGACGATACGTGGTGATGAGCTCGGAAACGGCGAAATAGCTGATGATCACAATGCAGATGCCCGCGAGCGTCAGCGTCGAATTGAACATACGCGCGGCGAACGTCGTACGGTCGCCCAATTGAGAGAAATTATTGTTGTACCAGTACGGATCGTCGGACGTCAATCCTGCGATACTCACGCCAGACACCACGAAAAATGGCAGTAGGGAAGCGATCGTTTTGGCATTCATAAGTTCCGCCTGCACGAAAGTGATATAGCCTACAACGCCTGCGATGGCCGCGCATAGGATCGGCAGATAGCCTTTCAGCGTGCGGATGCCCATCATGTTGTTGACGATGGACAACATCATGAACGATGTGACGAAAATGGTCGAAGCATACACCACGGAAAGCGCAAGGATCTCGAAAACACGGCGAACCGGAATGACCCAGCCATGCTTGAGTGTCAGCGAACGTGATTTTCGTGCGTAACCCAAACTGAATGAAACGACTCCGCATCCTGCCACGATTCCCGAGCAGACGGTGAACAGACGCTGCGTGACACGCCAGATGGCCGGGGCGAACTGCATGTATGCGTTCATGACGAACCAGGCGATAACGGCGCATGTCACAAAGGAGATGATGCCTGACGATTCGGCCTGCTGGTGACGTCCCATGCCACTCTCCCTTCCGAAATGCTATTGTAAGCCTGTCGTTGTCCAACCATACGCTATAATAGAAACTCGTGTTCACTTGGTGCGATTCCGTGAGGCGGATTCGCGGGGTGTGAACGTGAACGGGCTGTAGCGCAGTTTGGTAGCGCGTCTGCTTTGGGAGCAGAATGTCGCAGGTTCAAATCCTGTCAGCCCGACCAAAACCGTTGGAAACAAAGGTGTTTCAGACGGTTTGAAAAATCCTTTCCCCGGTTTCCGGTACAAACACGACGATCGCGGGAATTCCTCGTGGCATTTTGTGATATTCGCATAGTTCTGTCCGCCTGGGTTTTCAAACGGAAATGGTATGGATGGCATTTGATTGTCGAGTTCGAGCAAGATACGGGTGCTGTATGGCGAGATTGAAGCGTTGTTTTCCTCGGGTTTTGGATACGATAAGCCCTATGAACGCATCTCAAGAGAATCTTTGGTCGGCGCCGTTTGCCGGCAAGCCGCTCGACGCCACCGTTGTGGTGCCGGGCAGCAAATCCCTGTCGAACCGTTATCTCATTCTTGCGGCTCTCGGGCATCGTCCTGTGCGATTGGTCGGTCTGTTGCGCTCGCGTGATACCGAGCTGATGATGGACGCACTGCGTTCGTTGGGAGTGTGCTGCGAAATCGATGAGCAGGTTGACACCACGGTTACGGTGGTGCCGCCGTCCGACGGCCGGTTCCACGGTGGTACGAAGGTGTTCTGCGGTCTTGCGGGAACGGTGATGCGCTTTGTGCCCGGTCTTGCCATGTTCGCGGACGGTCCTGTGGATTTCGACGGTGACGAGCAGGCGTATGCGCGTCCGATGAAGCCCGTGTTGGACGGTCTTGAACAGTTGGGGGCATGTATCGAATACCACGGCGAGGAAGGGCGCCTGCCATTTACAATCATTCCACCTCAAACGGTGAGCCAGTGCGCCGAGCCGAGCGTAGTCAGCATTGATTCTTCGGGATCCTCGCAGTTTATTTCGGGACTATTGCTCGTCGGCTCTCGAGTGCCAGGCGGTTTGGAACTGCATCACACGGGGGAGAAGACACCGAGTTTACCGCATATTCGCATGACCGTGGCCGATCTGCAAGGTTCCGGTGTGCGTGCCAACGCAGACGAACACGCCCGCGTGTGGACCGTGCAGCCGGGAGCCGTGCAGTTGCCCGAAACCGTGACGGTCGAGCCTGACCTGTCGAATGCCGCCCCGTTCCTTGGCGCAGCGCTCATCGCCGGAGGAACCGTGCGCGTGCCCCATTGGCCGGAATCCACCACCCAGCCGGGCGGCCTGCTTCCCGGATACTTGGAACATATGGGCGCTGAAATCAGCTTCCCCGTGATCGACGGCGTCCGGTACTGCGAAGTGACCGGCAGCAGCCATATCAACGGCTTGGGTGATTTCGACCTGACTGCGGCCGGCGAGATTGCGCCATCGCTGGCCGCAATCCTGGTCTTCGCCGACAAGCCTACGCGCATGCTGGGCATCGGCCACTTGCGCGGCCACGAGACGAACCGTCTGGAAGCATTGGTCAACGAAATCACCAGAGTCGGGGGAGAAGCCCGTGAGCTGGCCGACGGTCTGGAGATCGTGCCAGTGCCGGCAACGAATCTCAGGCCGGCTGAAATGGAAACCTATGCGGACCATCGCATGGCGACGTTCGCTGCGATGCTGGGGCTGAAAATCAACGGCATTCTAATCAAGAACATCGCCACCACTGCGAAAACGCTTCCTGATTTCGCAAACATGTGGACCAGCATGCTGGCCTAGCAATGATTGTCCAGGATAATCCGCAAATAATATTGAAAACGGTATGAAAATGTCCTTCCTCCGCAAAAACGGAGGAAGGACATTCTACGTTTGCACAGGATCGTAATCATTCTGCGGATGCCGCTATGTCAAGCCACGATGGTTCTTAGCTTTCCTGACACGGCTTGGCCTTGTCCGGCCCCAACATGGCAAAGGTAGTGGCGCTCGCAAACGTCATAATGCCTACGAAAAACACGGAACCAATGGAAACCTGACACCGTACGTAAAGAGGTAAGCAGCGACGAGGCGTCCGACACCTTGAGAGGTGTTATCTGGCTCGAGCCTAGAAGGCGGAAAGCATGATGAAGCCCCGGAAGTTTCGCACTTTCGGGGGCTTCATCATATTGATTGCGATTTTGCGTTCAGTAACGAATCAGCTTGGAATCACTCCCACTCACTTGTTTGAACTGGGAGAGGCATTTTGCGCCCCCTCTGAGCAAAAATTTTTCAACTTTTTTTGAAAATAAAAAAAGCCGCCTGTTTTAAATTTGAGGTCAACAGATGGCGGGTAGAAATTTTCATATTTATGATGTATAATATGTGATATTAAAGATTGATAAATCAGAATTTGTAGGTGCGATTGATGAAAATTATTGAAGTTAAAGAAAATAAAAAACAATATCTTGATTTGCTCCTATTAGCAGATGAGCAGGAAGATATGGTTGACCGTTATCTTGATAACGGCAAGATGTATGTACTTGATGATAATGGGGTCAAGTGTGAGTGTGTCATAACCGATAAAGAAAATGACATACTTGAAATCAAGAACATTGCGACGGTTCCAGAATATCAAGGGAAAGGTTATGCAAGAGCCTTAATTGAGTTTATTGTTAATAATTACAGAGAGCAATATGCCATTCTGCAAGTGGGAACAGGCGATAGCCCACTGACAATACCATTTTATGAAAAGTGTGGTTTTGTCCGTTCGCATATCATATCAAATTTCTTTATAGATAATTATGACCACCCAATCTATGAGAGTGGAATACAGTTGGTAGATATGGTGTATTTGCAAAGACCGTTATAATTTAAATTCAAGTTTATGGAGAGTCACCGTTATGATTAGAGAATTTAAAAGGGATGATATAAATAAAGTTGCAGATATATGGTTGGATACAAATATAAAGGCACATAATTTTATCCCCGCCGAATACTGGAAAAGCAATTTCAAATCAGTAAAAGAAGCGCTGTTACTAGCAGAGGTTTATGTGTATGAGTATGATACAGAAATACAGGGTTTTATAGGGTTAAATGATGAATATGTTGAGGGCATTTTTGTTTCTGGTGAAATGCAATCGCAGGGTATAGGTAAAATTCTGCTGAATTATGCAAAGGATAAAAGGAATAAGTTGCACTTGAACGTATACCAAAAGAACGCACGGGCAATATCTTTTTATAAGAGAGAAGGATTTGAGATTCAGCATAGTGGCTTAGATGAGGCTACCGGAGAAAAAGATTATGTAATGACATGGCAACACAAATAGAAATTCCAGTTTATCGAACTAAAACATAAGACCGCTTACATCGTGTAGGCGGTCTTATGTCGTGGCAAGATTATTTGATTTTGAGCTTTCTTTTCTTGGCAGAAAGCACTTTGCAGAGAACATCATCGACGGCGTCGGTGTATCTGCCTTGTTCAATCAATTTGTTTTTTTAGATTTATAAGGAAAGCAACAATTTCGTTTCTTTCTTTTGTACTTAAATATATATGGTATTTTTTTCTGTTTTCATACTATCCACCTCGCTGTTTTATCTGATTTGATGATATATTAAAGAGAAAATTTTATCAAATATGCAAAAAGGCTTCTGCCCAAAACAGGGCAAAAGCCTTAAAAATTATGCGATTTTTAGGTTTAGTTGCAAGCCAAGGGGGACTATTTCATCTGTTGCAAAATCGGTTGCCCGAAAAGTACCAAGTCCCGAAACCAGCATAAATACTGGGTTTTTCGGCACATCTAAACCAAGGGGAACTACTCCCACTCGATGGTTGCCGGCGGCTTGGAGGTGCAGTCGAGCACCACACGGTTGATCTGACGGCATTCATTGGTGATACGCGTCGAAATCGTGGCAAGCACATCGTACGGAATACGGGACCAATCGGCGGTCATGGCGTCTTCGGAAGAAACCGGACGAAGCACGATCGGCGAACCGTAGGTACGCTCGTCGCCTTGCACGCCCACGGAATGCACATCGGCAAGGAGCACGACCGGGCACTGCCAGATATCGCGGTCAAGACCAGCCTTGGAAAGCTCCTCGCGAGCGATGGCGTCGGCCTCGCGAAGTAGATTCAGACGCTCCTTGGTGATCTCGCCGATGATGCGGATGCCGAGGCCCGGGCCAGGGAACGGCTGACGCCAGACGATTTCGTCCGGCAGGCCAAGTTCGGTACCGATCGCACGAACCTCATCCTTGAATAGGGTGCGCAGTGGCTCGACGAGCTGGAACTTGATGTCGTCCGGCAGGCCACCCACATTGTGGTGCGACTTGATGTTAGCTGCGCCGTCGCCACCGCCGGATTCCACAACATCCGGGTAGAGGGTGCCCTGAACGAGGAACTTGACTTCCTTGCCGGAAGCACCCGCCTCTTCGATGACCTGGCGCTGAGCCTTCTCGAACGTGCGAATGAACTTTTCGCCGATGATCTTACGCTTCTTCTCCGGCTCGCTCACACCCTTCAGGGCGGTGAGGAAGTCTTCGGAGGCGTCCACGGCGATGAGCTTGATGCCGGTCGCCTCGACGAAATCATGCTTGACCTGTTCTGCCTCGCCCTTGCGCAGCAGACCGTGGTCCACGAACACGCAGGTGAGCTGGTCGCCGATGGCCTTGTGCACGAGAGCCGCCGCGACCGCGGAATCAACGCCGCCGGACAGGCCGCAGATCACCTGTGCGTCGCCGACCTTCTCGCGGATCTTCGCGACCTGATCCTCGATGATGCTGGAGGCATCCCAGTTGTTGCCGAGCCCTGCGCACTTGTGCAGGAAGGTCTCGATGAGCTGCTGGCCCATCGGGGTGTGCTTGACTTCAGGATGCCACTGCACGCCGTACAGTTTGCGGGATTCGTCCTGCATGGCGGCAACGGGCGCGCCCTCGGTATGCGCCAGCACTTCAAAGCCCTCCGGCGCGGTCTTGACGGCCACGCCATGGCTCATCCACGTGTTCTGATCGGCGGGGGAGCCGTCGAGCAGACCTTCCGACTTGTCGATGAAGGTCTCGGTCTTGCCATATTCGCCAAGGGCGGCCTTGTCGACATTCGCGCCCAAGGCATAGGCCATGGCCTGGAAGCCGTAGCAGATGCCCAGTACGGGAACGCCGGCCTCGAACAGTTTCTTGTCCACACGCGGCGCGCCCGGTTCGAACACCGAAGCCGGACCACCGGAAAGGATGATGGCCTGCGGATCCTTGGCCAGCATCTCGTCGACCGGCATGGAATGCGGCACAAGCTCCGAATAAACATTGGCTTCACGCACGCGACGTGCGATCAGCTGGGCGTACTGGGCTCCGAAATCAACAACGAGCACAGGACCTGCAGCCATAACACTCTCCCTTTTGATATGAGGTATGAAGAAGCAACAATACTAACTGTTCTATTGTGGCGACGCGAGCAGACATTGGAAACGCTGTGAACAGAAAGTGAACAAACCTCACAATTGCTTACTACGCATGGTTCAACACGCCGCATGCAAGTATTGCAAAACGAACGTGAAAAAGGTGTGAGGATGGCTTGATATCGTTGATATTGAGCCGTTTATCAATCTTTTTGATAGCATGTGAAGTATTCACAAATCTCCCGATAAAAGCTCTCATTTTCTAACAGAAACGACACACTTGCGCACACAGTCGCAAAAAAACAGCAAAAAGTCGCACCTCGCTCGTAATATGCTCAAGTGATTGGGAATGAATCGTTCCGCGGAACCGCAAGGTTTTGCGAGATTCAGGACCGAATGAAAATAAACAATCGCACAACACAGTGCAGGAGTACAGGAGTACACATGACGAGTCCTGTTATTGGCACCCCTTGGAAGAAGCTGAACGCTCCGGTTTCCGAGGAAGCTATCGAAGGCGTGGATAAGTACTGGCGTGCAGCCAACTACCTCTCCATCGGCCAGATCTATCTGCGTAGCAACCCGCTGATGAAGGAGCCTTTCACCCGCGAAGACGTCAAGCACCGTCTGGTCGGTCACTGGGGCACCACCCCGGGCCTGAACTTCCTCATCGGCCACATCAACCGTCTCATCGCTGATCACCAGCAGAACACTGTGATCATCATGGGCCCGGGCCACGGCGGCCCGGCTGGTACCGCTCAGTCCTACCTGGACGGCACCTACACTGAGACCTTCCCGAAGATCACCAAGGACGAAGCTGGTCTGCAGAAGTTCTTCCGCCAGTTCTCCTACCCGGGCGGCATTCCGTCCCACTACGCTCCGGAGACTCCGGGCTCCATCCACGAAGGTGGCGAGCTGGGTTACGCCCTGTCTCACGCCTACGGTGCTGTGATGAACAACCCGAGCCTGTTCGTTCCGGCCATCGTCGGCGACGGCGAAGCTGAGACCGGCCCGCTGGCCACCGGCTGGCAGTCCAACAAGCTCGTCAACCCGCGCACCGATGGTATCGTGCTGCCGATCCTGCACCTCAACGGCTACAAGATCGCCAACCCGACCATCCTGTCCCGCATCTCCGACGAAGAGCTCCACGAGTTCTTCCACGGCATGGGCTATGAGCCGTACGAGTTCGTCGCTGGCTTCGACAACGAGGATCACCTGTCGATCCACCGTCGTTTCGCCGAGCTGTTCGAGACCGTCTTCGACGAGATCTGCGACATCAAGGCCGCAGCCCAGACCGACGACATGACTCGTCCGTTCTACCCGATGATCATCTTCCGCACCCCGAAGGGCTGGACCTGCCCGAAGTTCATCGACGGCAAGAAGACCGAAGGCTCCTGGCGTTCCCACCAGGTCCCGCTGGCTTCCGCCCGCGATACCGAGGCTCACTTCGAAGTCCTCAAGAACTGGCTCGAGTCCTACAAGCCGGAAGAACTGTTCGACGAGAACGGTGCCGTGAAGCCGGAAGTCACCGCCTTCATGCCGACCGGCGAACTGCGCATCGGTGCCAACCCGAATGCCAACGGTGGTGTGATCCGCGAAGAGCTGAACCTGCCGGCCCTCGAAGACTACGAGGTCAAGGAAGTCGCCGAGTACGGCCACGGCTGGGGCCAGCTCGAAGCCACCCGTCGTCTGGGCGTCTACACTCGCGACATCATCAAGAACAACCCGGACTCCTTCCGCATCTTCGGACCGGACGAGACCGCTTCCAACCGTCTGCAGGCCGCTTACGACGTCACCAACAAGCAGTGGGACGCCGGCTACCTGTCTTCCCAGGTTGACGAGCACATGGCTGTCACCGGCCAGGTCACTGAGCAGCTCTCCGAGCACCAGATGGAAGGCTTCCTCGAGGCCTACCTGCTCACCGGTCGTCACGGCATCTGGAGCTCCTACGAGTCCTTCGTGCACGTGATCGACTCCATGCTGAACCAGCACGCCAAGTGGCTCGAGGCTACCGTCCGCGAGATCCCGTGGCGCAAGCCGATCTCCTCCATGAACCTGCTCGTCTCCTCCCACGTGTGGCGTCAGGATCACAACGGCTTCTCCCACCAGGATCCGGGTGTCACCTCCGTCCTGCTGAACAAGTGCTTCAACAACGATCACGTGATCGGCATCTACTTCCCGGTGGATTCCAACATGCTGCTCGCTGTGGCTGAGAAGTGCTACAAGTCCACCAACATGATCAACGCGATCATTGCTGGTAAGCAGCCGGCCGCTACCTGGCTGACCCTGGACGAAGCTCGCGCTGAGCTCGAGAAGGGCGCTGCCGAGTGGGAGTGGGCTTCCACCGCCAAGTCCAACGACGAAGCCCAGATCGTGCTCGCCTCCGCTGGCGACGTTCCGGCTCAGGAGATCATGGCTGCTGCCGACAAGCTCAACGAGCTCGGCATCAAGTTCAAGGTCGTCAACGTTGTGGATCTGGTCAAGCTGCAGTCCACCAAGGAGAACGATCAGGCTATCTCCGACGCTGACTTCGCTGACCTGTTCACCGAAGACAAGCCGGTCCTGTTCGCTTACCACTCCTACGCTCGCGACGTGCGTGGTCTGATCTACGATCGCCCGAACCACGACAACTTCAACGTCCATGGCTACGAGGAGCAGGGCTCCACCACCACCCCGTACGACATGGTTCGCGTGAACAACATCGACCGCTACGAGCTCGTTGCCGAAGCTCTGCGCATGATCGATGCTGACAAGTACGCCGACAAGATCAACGAGCTCGAAGCCTTCCGTCAGGAAGCCTTCCAGTTCGCAGTCGACAACGGCTACGATCACCCGGATTACACCGATTGGGTCTACTCCGGCGTCAACACCACCAAGCAGGGTGCTGTCTCCGCTACCGCCGCAACCGCTGGCGATAACGAGTGAGTCTAGCCTCTATAGGCTGATCGCTTGAAGAAAACCCCAGAGGATTCGTCCTCTGGGGTTTTCTGTTTACTCTTCACCGTCTGTTCGCAACACCGTTTCATGAGATGCGTGTCTGTTACCGTTCACGCATTACAATGGCACATGGTGCGAAACAGCGCAGTCACACACCTTAAAAACAACGAATAGGAGCAGACATCGTGAGTCTAACCAGCGTCACCATTATCAGCCCTGAAGCAGCAAACGGCCGCAACGTCGTGGCCCTTGGCGTCACCAAGGCATTCGCAGCTGCCAAGAAGACGGCCGTGTTCCGTCCGGCGGTTTGTCGCAAGGAAACCTTCACCGACGTTCTTCTTGAAGCAAGCAACTCGGGGCTGAGCCGTGAACAATCCGTCGGTGTTTGCCCGAAGCGTGCACGCACCGACAAGGAAGGTTCCCGGGCCGATATCGTGGCCGCCTACACGGAAGCCATCGAAACCGCCCAGCCTGAAGCCGTGGTTGTTGTCGGAACGGACAAATCCGCCATCAACGACCCGTCCATCTTTGCGTTCAATGCTGACGTAGCCGCTGATCTTAAGTCTGTCGTGCTTCTTGCCGTATGCACCATCAACCGCACTCCGGAACAGGTCCTGGGCACTGTCGAGGCGTCGAAGACCATCATCGAGAATGCAGGCAGCAAGGTCGCCGGCGTGTTCATCACCGGATGCAAAGACGAACAGGTGGAACCTCTCAAGGAGGAGTTCGCAGCTTACGAGGTGCCGGTGTGGACGTTACCCGCCGTTGATTTTGACGAGGAAGACGCCGTGACCAAAGCCACGGAGGCATTCGAGGCGAATGTCAACGCCGAAGAGCTTATCTCCGCTGTTGAGGCTCCATTCGAGGCGCCGACCACGCCATACGCATTCCAGTACAGTCTGCTGGGCAAGGCCAAGGCAGACAAGAGAACCATCGTGCTTCCGGAAGGAACCGAAGACCGCATCATCAAAGCGGCCGACTATCTGCTTGAGCGTGATATCGTCGATCTGATCATCGTCGGAGACAGGGAAGGCATTCTCGCCCGCGGCGAGGAGCTTGGACTCAAATTCCTTGAAAAGGCGCAGTTCCAGGCCAAGGACGACGAGGAAGTGCTCGCTCCGATGGTCGCCAAGCTGTGTGAGCTGCGCGCCAAGAAGGGCATGACCGAGGAACAGGCTCGCAAGCAGCTCGCCGACGACAGCTACTTCGGTACCATGCTTGTGGTGCTCGGCAAGGCTGACGGTCTGGTTTCCGGATCCATCAACTCCACGGCCAACACCGTACGCCCGGCCCTGCAGGTCATTAAGACCAAGCCGGGATCCTCCCTCGTGTCCGGTGCGTTTCTCATGTGCTTCAAGGACCATGTCGCAGTGTTCTCCGATTGCGCCATCAACCTGAACCCGTCCGCTGAGCAGCTTGCGGAAATCGCCATCCAGTCCGCCGAAACGGCAAAGGCGTTCGGCCTCGATCCGAAGGTCGGCATGCTGTCGTATTCCACGCTGGGATCCGGCAAGGGACCGGACGTCGATCTCGTGGAGGAAGCAACCGCACTCGTGAAGGAGAAGGCTCCGAACCTCGCGGTCGTCGGTTCCATCCAGTTCGACGCGGCTTGGTCGCCGACCGTTGCAGCCACCAAGGCCAAGGGCAACGATGTGGCTGGCCATGTCAATGTGTTCGTGTTCCCGGATCTGTGCGCGGGCAACATCGGGTACAAGGCCGTCCAGCGTTCCTCCGGCGCGGTGGCCGTCGGTCCGGTGCTGCAGGGCCTGAACCGACCGGTCAACGACCTGAGCCGAGGCGCAACCGTGCAGGACATCATCAACACGGTTGCCCTGACCGCCATCGAAGCCCAGTAAAACGCTATTTTGTAGCAAGCAAAGAGTAATCTAAAGTTTGGAAAGTCGCGCAAGCGGCACATCGATTAACACATGGAGGATGCCCACAATGGCGAAAACCGTCCTTGTCATCAATTCCGGTTCCAGCTCTATCAAGTATCAGCTGGTTGATCTTGAAACCGGTGAAGGTATTGCTTCCGGCCTGGTCGAGAAGATCGGCGAGCCGGTTGACGGCCACTACAAGCACGAGTTCAACGGCGAGAAGCATGAGCTGGAAGAGCCGATCCACGATCACGAGCAGGGTCTGAAGCGCGTGCTCGGCTTCTTCAACGAGTTCGGCCCGAAGCTGGACGAGGCCGGCATCGTGGCTGTTGGTCACCGCGTGGTGCAGGGTGGTTCCATCTTCCCGAACCCGGCTCTGGTCACCGACAAGACCATCAACCAGGTCAAGGACCTCGCCGTGCTCGCGCCGCTGCACAACGGTCCGGAAGCCAAGGGTGCTGAAGTCATGCGCGCGCTCCTGCCGGACGTCCCGCAGATCTTCGTGTTCGATTCCTCCTTCTTCTTCCAGCTGCCGAAGGCCGCAAGCACCTACGCGCTGAACAAGGAAATCGCCGACCAGTACCACATCCGCCGTTACGGCGCCCACGGCACCTCCCACGAGTTCATCTCCTCCGTGGTGCCGAGCGTCATCGGTAAGCCGGCTGAAGGCCTCAAGCAGATCGTGCTGCATATCGGCAACGGCGCTTCCGCCTCCGCCGAAGTTTCCGGCAAGCCGGTCGAGACCTCCATGGGCCTGACTCCGCTCGAAGGCCTCATGATGGGTGGCCGTACCGGCGATATCGATCCGGCCGTCGTCTTCCACCTGATCCGCAACGCCCACATGAACGTGGACGAGCTCGACGCTCTGTTCAACAAGCGTTCCGGCATGATGGGCATGACCGGCTTCGGCGACCTCCGTGAGGTTCACCGTCTGGTCGCCGAAGGCAACGAGGACGCCAAGCTGGCTCTCGACGTCTACGTACACCGCATCGTCGGCTACATCGGCAACTACACCGCTCAGATGGGCGGCGTAGACGTGATCACCTTCACCGCAGGCGTCGGCGAGAACGATGACGTGGTCCGCAAGATGGTGTGCGACAAGCTCGCCCCGTTCGGCGTCAAGCTGGACGAAGAGAAGAACGCCACCCGTTCCAAGGAACCGCGCATCATCTCCACCCCGGATTCCAAGATCACCATCTGCGTCATTCCGACCAACGAGGAGCTGGCAATCGCCCGCAAGTCCGCGGCCATCGCAGAAGCAGGCGAAGACACTTACGGCAACGTCTTCTCCAAGTGAGCGAGGAGATCCCGCAGTCAAATGATTGAAGGGACCATATAAGAGGACCGTACGTTCCATTGGCATCAAATCCAATGCCAATGGAACGTATGGTCCTTTCTTTTTCGAATAATCCTTATGTTTCACCGCTTTTAAGGTTTCGATCGCCGAACGTTTCCAATCGTCCCAGACAATGACTTTCCATATCCGTTCATGGTCCGCATAATGGGGGAGGGGCTGGTAGTACGATACGAAACGTTGTGCCTAACGCGCATACGTCGCATGTTGAGAGAAGCGGTTGATTGTTGTGGTAAGACGTCGTTTTGTCGGTCTGAATGGCCTCAAGGGCATCGCCTTGATCGCGATAGTGTTGTATCACTGCGACCAGGGCACTCTGCGGGGCGGATTCCTAGGTGTTGACATATTCTTCACCATTTCAGGTTTTCTGATTTTCTCGTCGTTGCTGAATCATATTGATTCCGGCAAGGGAATAGGTTTCAAGGAATACTACCTCAAGCGTCTGCACAGAATATACCCGGCGCTGATTCTGATGATTCCCGTCACCGTATCGTTGGCATGGTTCATCAACCAAGACATGTTGGTGGGCATTAACAACCAGATAGTGACGGCTATGCTGGGTTGTTACAACTGGTATGCCATCGGCAGTGGCGCCAGCTATTTCTCGCAGATGAATCCAGACATGTTCCGTCATCTGTGGTTCATGTCGGTGCTGATGCAGTTCTATCTGTTGGCTCCTTTGCTGATCTACCTGCTTCGAAAAATTCTGGTACGTTGGGTGCCGGTGGCGGTACTTGCCGGACTTGCCGTGTGCAGTGCGCTTTCCATGGGATTGCAGTATCACCCGGGAACCGATCCAACCAGAGTGTATTTCGGTTCGGACACACATGCCATGGGACTTTGGCTAGGTGCCATGCTGGCATGGCTGCTGATGATCATACGGCGTGGCAACGGTCGTCCGGAAGAAACGGCGATCATGGAACGCGCTCGTCTGGTCTGGAGCAAGATCGGCCCTGCGGCGGCTTTTGTGGTATTACTGATTCTGTTATGGATGATGCAGCACGTTGAGCAGGGTCCTGCTGCCTTCTATGGAGGGATTTTCGCGGCTTCGCTACTTTCAGTGGTTCTGGTCGCCGGTTCCATTCCTTTCGGATCTTGGATGCAGGATCTGCTGGTGTTCAAACCATTTGATGTGGCCGGCCGATATTCATACGGCATTTACCTGTGGCATTGGCCTTTATGGTTGTTCACCAAGGCGATGTTCCCCCAGTGGGGTGCTCGGCATCTGGGATGGATGCTGCTAATCACACTCGCTCTTACCGCATGTTGTACCGCCATGTCGTGGAAGTTGGTAGAACAGCCCGTCGCCCGTGGCGGATTTATCGCCATGATTCGCCCGCTGCCAGAAAACGGAATGTGGGATGTAACCAGATGCTGGATTACGATCGCCGTGGTATTGAGTACATGCTTGATGTCCGGATACGCGGTAGCCAACGCACCAAAGCAGACCAGTGTGGAACGCGCGTTGGAAGAGAATGCGAAAATGCTGAAAGAGCAGCAGGGCATGCACCTCGACTTCGATAGGAAGCATCCGCCAGCGCCCAAGAAACCCGCATACACCATGCCTGACGGGCAGCAGATGGTCGCATTCGGTGACTCGGTGATGCTTGCCTCCAGTAAAGGTTTGCAATCCGTTTTTCCCGGAATCACTGTTGATGCGGAAACCTCACGTTCGATGACCAAGGCATTGGGACTTATAGACCAAGCCAAAAGCCAGCCGGAAGGATTGCGCCAATGGGTGCTGGTCGGCTTGGCTACGAATTCAGCGGTGACCGATGGCCAACTCAATGACATACTGAACGACATTGGACCGGATCATGTGCTTGTGCTGATTAATGCGCATGCCCCCGTGTCTTGGGTCCCCGGAACGAACGACGCGTTGAGCAACTTCGCGGCCGCCCATTCCGACAACGTTGTTCTCGTTGACTGGGACGCTACGATTTCGGCGCATCCTGATGAGCTTGCCGGAGATGGTATTCACCCTGGCATGTCCAATACGCTGTACGCCCAGGCTGTCAAGGATGCGATTGCGAACTGGATCAAGCAAGGGCACTGAAACATCCTTCTTGCGAATCGCGGCAAAGCAGTTTTGCGATGAATATGAGGAATCCCCCTGACTCGTTTGAGCAGGGGGATTCCTCATAACCTTTTAGGATCTGAACGGACTCAGTCTTCCTGATGCTGCGGAGCCGACAGAAAATGCTCTTCACTCGGCAGCAGAGCATTCAACAGCACGGCCACAACGAACGCCACGGCGATGCAATTGGATGCGAAGATGGACTGGAACAGCGGCGGGAAGTTGACGAAAATGTCGCCGACCTGCGTGAAACCGATACCGATGGTGAGACTCAACGCCGCAATGGTGATGTTGCGCTGCGTATAGCCGGCCTCGGAAATCATCTGGAAGCCAGACAGGATGATGTTACCGAACATCATGATGGTGCAGCCACCAAGCACGGCCTGCGGCAGGGAATTGAACACTTCCGCCACGGCAGGCACGAAGCTGGCTATCATCAGAATCAGACCACCGGAAAGAATCACCTTACGGTTGACGACCTTGGTCATGGCGACCAAGCCGATATTCTGTGCGAACGACGTCAACGGCAAGCAGCCGAACAGGCCGGAGACGGAGGAGATGAGACCGTCGCCTGCAATGGCGCCCGCAGTCTCCTTATCGGTAGGCTGACGGTCGAGACCAACCTTGGTGAGCGCAGCGGTATCACCCAGCACCTCAACGGAAGACACGACATACAGCAGGGCGAAGGAGATGATCGCGCCCGGATCGAATTCAAGCTGGAACGGCATGAAATGCGGCACGGACACAACCTGCAGATTCGCGAAACCAGAGAAATCGACCTTGCCCATGAAAATCGCGACAACATAGCCGACAACCAAGCCGAACAGCACGGAAAGCTGCTTGGCAGTACCCTTCATCAGCAGCTGGAACGCCAAGCAGGCGACCAACGAAATCAGACCGAGCGTGAGATTCTGCCAGCTTCCGAAATCCTCAGCGCCGGAACCGCCGCCGAAACTGGTGGCACCAACGGAAAGCAGTGAGAAACCAATCGACGTAACCACAATCGCGGATACGATCGGCGGCACGAAGCGACGCCAATACTTGGCCGTCAAACCAAGCACAACCTCCAACAGGCCACCAAGCACAACCGCGCCGGCGACCGCGCCGTAGCCTTGGTTCTGGGCGATCGACATGGCAGCAGCCACATAGGTGAAGGAAATGCCAGTGACCATCGGCAGGCGGGAGCCGATCAGCCACACGCCATACAGCTGAAGGCAGGTGCCCAGACCTGCCACCAGCAGACCGGCCTGAATAATCGTGGCAGACTGCTCGGCACTCATGTTGGCGGCGGAAGCCACCAAGAAAATCGGAGCCAGATTGGCCACGAACATCGCCATGACATGCTGCAGGCCGAACGGGATGCCCTTCCAGAACGAAACAGGCGCGTCCAAGCTGCTAAGCGCTTCAAAGGAAACGCCCTTCTTCTCGTTCGTGTTGTCTTTCTTCTTCTCTTCTCTCACAATGAATCCTCTCTCATTCATGCTGCGATGAGTAACAGGTTGTAATGGTTTCTGATGCGCGCCCGTGAGATGCGACGATCAGGAGCGGAATTCGATGGTACCGGTTTCCGGATCCATCGACTCCACGATTGCCAGGGAATCAACGTCGTATCCCGCTGCGCGCAGCTCATCGCCGCCGCCCTGGAAACCCTTCTCCACCGCGATGCCGATGCCCTCGACCGTCGCTCCGGCATCATGGCACAGATTGATCAGGCCCTTCAGAGCCTTGCCGTTGGCCAGGAAGTCATCAAGCAACAGCACATGGTCGCCCTCGTTGAGATACCTCTTGGACACGATGACGGGGAATTCCTTCTGCTTGGTGAAGGAGTAGACGGTGGTGGTGTACTGGTCGCCATCGAGATTGATGGACTGCGCCTTCTTGGCGAACACCACAGGCGCATTGCCGAAATGACGCGCGGCAACACAGGCGATACCAATGCCGGAAGCTTCAATGGTCAGGATCTTGTTGATGGTTTTACCGGCAAAATGTTCCGCCCAAGCGGCACCCATGTGGTCGAACAATTCGACATCGCACTGGTGGTTGAGGAAAGCATCCACTTTCAGCACATTACCTGGCTTGACGGTACCCTGCAGGCGAATGCGCTCTTCGAGCTCCTTCATGAATCCCCTTAGATTGTTGGCCGCATAAGGCGGCGTTGATGTTGACGTACGGTGAACCGCATATAAACGTTCAGCATACGCGCGTCAATTGACCATGCGAGTGTTGCGCTGACCTGCATGTGTGATAGATATGAATTTCGCAGTAATCGACTTCGAATCTTCATGGAAAGAGGAACCGGTGGAGCAGAATATGGGACCAGTCCTGTGCGATCCGCAAAGTCTGATCAAGGACCTCAATCCGCAGCAAATGGAAGCGGTGAAGTACTACGGACAAGCCCTGCTCATCGGAGCTGGTGCCGGATCCGGTAAGACCCGCGTGCTCACCAGACGCATCGCATGGCTGCTGGCACATGGTTTTTGGGCGAGCAGCATTCTCGCCATCACCTTTACGAACAAGGCCGCGGCCGAAATGCGCGAACGCCTTGCGTCCCTCGTAGGGCCTGAAGCCGAACACATGTGGATCTCCACTTTCCATTCCGCGTGCGTGCGCATCCTCCGACGTGACGGCAAGGAAATCGGTCTTACCTCAGGATTTTCCATTTATGACACGGCTGATTGCGAACGCTTGGTCAAGCTCATCAGCGGCGATTTGAACATCGATACGAAGCGGTATACGCCGCGCATGCTATTGGGCAAGATCTCGGATTGCAAGAATTCGTTGATTTCATGGCAGGACCAGCTGAAAAGCGTGAACTGCGACTACAAGCCAGGCCAGCGCGGATATCAGGTTTCGGCCGGCGACGTCGACGAGCTGGTCGCCGTGATGTATGCGGAGTACCAGTACCGTCTGGCCATGGCGAATGCCGTGGATTTTGACGATCTGATCATGCGCACCGTCGAATTGTTCCAGCGTTGCCCACAGGTGAGCGAATATTACCGGCATAAGTTCCGTTATATTTTCGTGGACGAGTATCAGGACACCAACCATGCGCAATATGTGCTCGTACGTGAGCTTTCCGGCATTGATTCGGGAGAACAGCCCGATCCACATATGCGAGGAGCAGGCCGTGTCGGACCGTCTTGGATTACGGTGGTGGGCGATTCCGACCAGTCGATTTATGCGTTCCGAGGCGCGGATATTCGTAATATTCAGGATTTCGAGCAGGATTTCCCTAACGCGAAAACCATCATGCTCGAACAGAATTATCGTTCGACGCAGACCATTCTCGACGCAGCCAATGCGGTGATCGCAAGAAATGAAAATCGTAAGCCGAAAAAACTGTGGACGGCACTTGGCGAAGGCGACAAAATCGTCGGATACGCGGCCGACAACGCGCAACAGGAAGCCGGATGGATCGCCAACGAAATCGCACGAATCCACAACGAGGAAGGCGTGGCGTATCGCGACATCGCCATCATGTATCGAGCCAACGCGCAATCACGCTCGCTCGAAGAGGCCATGATCAATGCCAACCTGCCGTATCAGCTCGTCGGCGGCACCAAATTCTACGAACGCAGGGAAATCAAGGATGCGCTCGCGTATTTGCAGGCCATCGTGAATCCTGCGGACAATGTGAACGTTCGACGTATCCTCAATGTGCCGAAGCGCGGACTGGGCGTTCGTGCGGAAGGACTCGTTGCCTCGTATGCTGATGCCCATGGCACCACTTTTTTCGAAGCGATTGAACATATGGAACAGATCGAAGGCATGTCCACGCGCACGACGAAACCGTTGAGTGCGTTCCGAGACATGATGCATGAGCTTGCGGCTTTTGCGAAGGACCATGACACGAAGCCATCCGAAGTGGTTGCCGAAGTGCTTGCCAAGAGTGGGATTTTGGAAGAGCTGCAGCGCTCCGAGGATCCGCAGGACGCTTCCCGCGTCGATAATCTTTCCCAGCTGCAATCAGTGGCGGCGGAATTCGAGCAGAACACGCCAGACGCCACATTGGCGGGATTTTTGGAAACCACCGCGTTGGTGGCCGATTCCGACCAATTGCCAGGGGAGAACGAAGATTCCGGCAAGGTGACGATGATGACCCTGCATACCGCAAAGGGTCTGGAATACCCGTATGTGTTCCTGACCGGCATGGAGCAAGGCACATTCCCACACCAGCGTGCCATGGAAGACACCAGCGAACTGGCAGAGGAGCGCCGTCTCGCCTACGTGGGCATCACTCGCGCGAAGCGACGCCTGTATGTGACACGCGCGGCCGTACGCGCGCAATGGGGGCAAGCCAGCGACATGATGCCCAGTCAGTTCCTCGATGAGATTCCAGACGAACTGATTGATTGGAAAAGACGCGAAGCCGGCGTCGAACGCATGCGTGCCAGCTGGCAGGATGACGACGACGAGTTCGGCGGCTGGGACGATGATGACGATTTCGGATCGATGTCATTCGGCGGTTCCTCGTATGGAAAGTCGGATTATGGTTCCTCATACGGTTCCGGCTCGCGGTGGTCTCGTTCCTCATACGGATCGTCTTCATATGGGGCAGGGCGCTCGCAGTACGGCGGCCCGGCTACGCAGGGCTCATCATCCTCGTATGGTTCCACATCTCGGCGCTCGTGCGGAGGATCGGGAACCGGTTCCTCATATGGCTCGTATGGTTCGTATGGCTCCGGCAAGTCAGGAGGGAAATCGGGCAAGGTCACCACGCGACGTGTCAAGCCGAAAAACAAGCCTGTGGATTTAACCAAATCCTCATCCGCAAGCCCGGCCGGTAGCCATAATGATCTGAACATTGCAGACGTGCATGTCGGCGACAAGCTTACGCATGATCATTTCGGGTTGGGTACGGTCATTGAAACGCAGGACAAGGGCATGAATTCGGTCATTACCGTTGATTTTGGCAATGGTGAGGTCAAGCGTCTGCTGTTGCGTATGGCACCCATTGAAATGCTATGACGGAGATGAAGAACGGATGAAATCTCCTCTGTAGCACGAAAAGGAGGAAAAAACAAGACTTTCTTTTTCAAAGAGACCCTGCAATAATCGGCGGTGTTTGTCTTTTTTTGAGAGGAAGCTATGAATAAGAAACTGTACGCAGGCATTTCGCAGATCGTGCTCGGCATCTTGATCGCCATCGCGCCGCAGACCTTCGCTCACGTATGCGCGGTCAAAGAAACGCCGATGGCATGTCATTACACGGCTCAGGCCGCGCTCGGCATCGCCATCGTGATCGTGGCGCTTGGCATTGTCGGCCTGTTCGTATCCGATCAGACCCGCGCCGGTCTTGACCTCGCCAATGCGGTGCTCGGCGTGCTGACCATCGCCGTGCCGACCGTGCTCATCGGCGTGTGCAAGGGTGCCATGATGCGCTGCCATATGGTCACCTTGCCGACGCTGATCGTGCTCGGCGTGCTGCTGGCTGTACTTGCGGCAATCGCGGCATATCTCGATCTCAAGCCGGCGAAGCGCGCCTGACCCAATATGACGCAACACATCACCCTTGGCGGGTTGCCCCTGGTCAATCTCAAACGCAAACCGTTTCGTACCGCGGCGCTCACCATCGTTGTCGCCATGCTTACCGTGGCCTTCTATGGTGGTTCACTGCTGTCCATGAACCTTGAAGCCGGCTTGAACAGCATGCAGGAACGTATGGGCGCCGATCTCATGGTCACGCCGCAAAACACCAAAAACGAAGCCGAAGCGTTGCTGACCAACGGATCGGCAAGCACGTTCTACTTCACCAACGAGATCACCGACGAAGTGGCAAAAGCCGACGGCATCGACGAAATCACGGAACAAACATATATCTCATCGTTGGCCGCCGCATGCTGCGACGAGAAAGTCCAGATCATCGGATTCAACCCCGATACCGACTTCGTGATCACCCCTTGGATCGCATCGCAGTTCGACGGCACGCTCCAGCGCGGCCAGATCGTTGCAGGAGCCAGCATCAGCGTGTCGGGCAACAACACGGTCAAACTCTATGGGCACGAATTCCCCGTGGCGGCGCAACTCGCCAATACCGGCACGTCGCTCGACAATTCCGTGTTCGTGAACATGCAGACCGTTCCCGACGTGGTCGGATATTCCGCCAAGGTGGGGCATGCCGCCATTCCGGAAGAATATGCCGACAAAGCCGTTTCCGCCGTGCTCATCAAGGTCAAGGACGGTTACTCCGCCCAGCAGGTCGCTTCGAACATCACCAAAACAACAGGAATCAAAAGCCTCGGATACGTGTATCCGGGGGGCATCACAGCCACAACGAAATCCAATCTGAACGTGATCATTCGCTACGTGACCCTTTTCGTCGCGGTGTTCTGGGTCATGGGGCTGATCGTGCTGCTTGCTGTGTTCTCGTCCGCCATGAACGAACGCAAACGTGAATTCGCCGCGTATCGCATTCTTGGTGCCAATCGTTCCACTTTGGTCGGCATCATCGTGAAGGAATCGGCCATGATCGGAGCTTTGGGCGGTGTGATAGGCATTGCGGTCGCGTCGCTGGCGATTTTCCCGTTCAGCACGCTTATCGGACGGCAGCTGCAGTTGCCGTATCTGCAAACCAACATGTGGAATGTGTTGGCATTGATCGCAGTGAGTTTCGTGTTCGCGGTGCTTACCGGACTGCTCGCCTCCGTGACGACGGCGGTGAAACTTTCCGCTCCCGAAACCTATCTGACTTTGAGAGAAGGTGAATGATGGCGGAAAACACGGTTCTCGAAGTACAAGAGCTCACTCGCGAGTTCACCCGTCGCGGCAAACCGTTCGCAGCCGTGGACCATGTGGATTTCAGGCTGGGCCAAGGCGAGTTCGTGGCGATCGTCGGCCGTTCGGGCAATGGCAAAAGCACATTGTTGAATCTCATCACCGGACTGCTGAAACCCACATCGGGCTCTATCGACTTGGACGGCAATGACGTGACGCGGTTGAACGACAAACAAATGTCAGTCGTACGCAATCGGATCGTCGGATTCGTCACGCAAAGCCAGACATTGCTGCCGAATCTCACGGCACTCGACAATGTGATTCTTCCTTCCGTGCTGTGCAACGGCAAAACGGCGCAGCGCGATGTTGAGATACCTGCGGATTCGTCTGATGCGAAATCAGTGGAAGAAACCGTATCCGACGCATCTTCCGAACAGACGGTTGACGACGGACTTCCGGACGTCATCGCGGCGGCTCCGGTATCGAAAACACACAACGATCCCGTTCAGGACCATGCCATGGAACGTGCGCACGCATTGCTGCGCCGACTGCAGGTCGACGATTTGGCGGAATGCTACCCGAAAGAGCTTTCCGGCGGCGAAATGAGACGCGTCAGCATAGCGCGAGCTCTGATGAATGGTCCGAAACTTCTGATAGCGGACGAACCCACCGGAGATCTGGATGCCGAAAGCACTGCCATCGTCATGCGGCTGCTGCAGGAAGTGGCGCACGACGGCACCGCAGTGTTGATGGTCACCCATGATCCGGATGCCTTGACGTATGTGGATCGAATCTATCGCATGGACAGGGGAGTGCTGGCTGAAGCATAGCGGCGCCATGATGGCATGACATGCCGAAGAGGGCGAAACGACGAGCTCGTCCCGCCCTCATGTGTATTATTAACGATTGGTGTGCGCCCGCAAGGGAGCATACCGTCTGGAGTCTTAGCCCATCAGTGGGTCGGCGACCGATACGAGCTGTTTACGGCACGTGTTCAAGTCGTTCGTGCGCATGCACGAAGAAGCACTGGAGAGGCTGGCTCAGCGCATATCGGAAACCGGTGTGCGCTCCGTTCAGACAACGACAGAACAAACAAAGGATTAAACCAATGACGAACGTTCAGCGTTCTCGCCGTCAGGTGCGCCTTTCCCGCGCCCTCGGCATCGCTCTGACCCCTAAGGCTCAGCGCATCTTCGAAAAGCGTCCGTACGCTCCGGGTGAGCACGGCCGCACCCGCCGTCGCACTGAGTCCGATTACGCAGTGCGTCTGCGCGAAAAGCAGCGTCTTCGCGCTCAGTATGGCATCTCTGAGAAGCAGCTTCGCGCCGCTTACGAGAAGGGCACCCACACCGCCGGCCAGACCGGTAACGCCATGCTGATCGATCTCGAGACCCGTCTCGACGCCCTGGTTCTGCGTGCAGGCTTCGCCCGCACCACCGCTCAGGCACGTCAGTTCGTGGTTCACCGCCACATCCTCGTTGACGGCAACATCGTCGACCGCCCGTCCTACCGCGTCAAGCCTGGCCAGACCATTCAGGTCAAGGCCAAGAGCCAGACCATGGTTCCGTTCCAGATTGCGGCCGAAGGCACTCACCGCGATGTGCTGCCGCCGGTTCCGGGCTATCTGGACGTCAACCTGCCTTCCCTGAAGGCCACCCTGACTCGCAAGCCTGAAGCCGAGGAAATCCCGGTGCAGGTCAACATCCAGTACGTGGTCGAATTCTACGCCCGCTGATCTGGATCTACATACTGTAAGAACATACAGTATAAGGACATACAGCAAGAGCCTCGCAATCGTCAGGATTGCGAGGCTCTTCGCTATCTCAAGCGCATGTGCGGCCTTTTTAAGCAACGGGAAGCCTTCAGTCGCCGATGATGCCGCCTACTATGCCGCTCACAATCGTCATAACAAGTGAGCCAAGCACAGACCATGCGAATCCGTCAATAGTGACGCCCACAGAGAAAAACGACAGCGCCAACCATGACGCAAGCTGCATGAACAGCCAATTGATCACCAGTGCGACCAGTCCGAACGAAATAATCGAGAACGGCAACGCTATGACATGGATAATCGGCTTTATGGAAGCATTGATAAGCGCCATGAACAAGGCGAACGCCGCGATGCCAAGCACAGGGGGCTCGCCAATGGCGTGCATGCCGGGCAGAACCGCAACCATAACGCCCGCCGCGACGGTAAGAATTAGCCAACGTGAAATAAAATGACCCATAACAACATCGTATAGCACGGATTTGCTCAAACCGTGAGGGTAGCATGGAACCCATGTTGCTTCATCTTCATCTTGTCCGACACGGGCAGACGTTTTTCAACCGATATAACAGGTTGCAGGGCTGGTCTAATTCTCCATTGACGGAATCCGGCATCGCCGACGCAGACAAAGCCGCAAACAAACTGAAGGAGTTTGATTTCGCCGCGGCATATTGCTCCGACACCACGCGTGCGCAAATGACAGCCCAGCGCATCCTCGACGTGAATGAGGCCGCAGGACACACCCGCCCCCAACTGGTCAGTGACATGCATTTCCGCGAACAGTTCTACGGCTATTTCGAAGGCCAGGATATGGGCGTGGCGTGGACCGCCGCGGGAGGGCCGCACGGTGCGAAGAACTACAACGACATCGTCGCAAAGTTCGGTCTTGGTGCGACCCGCGACTTCCTTAAGGAAGCGGATCCATTCCACGATGCCGAGTCCGACGTGGAATATTGGTCGAGAGTCGAGGAGGGATTCGCGCTGATCGCTTCGAATCCTGCGCTGAGGGACAGTGATGACGTGTTGCAGATTTCCCACGGCAACACGCTGCTGAGCCTTATGCACCGTTTCGCGCCGGAAGGCTATGACCTCAGCGAACGCCCTGCGAACGGATCGGTCACCACGCTCGATTTCGACACCAGTAAGCCTATCGCTGAAGCGGTAACCGTCGTATCGTATAACCAGTGACCGGCGGACGAAACTTGCCTTAGGTCTGGGCTTTTTACTACTGTTATGCGCGTGTTGTGTTCGCGGGCAACCGTGGGACTGAAAAGAGGTACAAGATGGGTGTTGGAGAAATCGCCGGTCTGATTGCGGCAATCGCTTTCGCGATTCTTGCCGGTTTCATGATCTACCCGTTGATTCGTCTCGGCAAACTGTTCGACCAGCTCGCCGAGACAGTCAAAGAAACGGGAGATCATGCGATTCCTGCGCTTGATGAGAGTGTGACCACGGTGCAGCAGGTCAACAAGTCGCTGGAAGACGTCAACAAGATTTCCGCAGCGGCTTCCACAACCGCCAATAATGTCAGCGCCCTGACCGATCTGTATGGATCCTTCTTGGGCAAGCCGGTTATCAAGGTTGCTTCCGCTGCATATGCCCTGAAAACCACCGCGCAGTCCTTCATGAACAAGAAGAACGTCAACAGCAATAACAAGGGGGAGTGATGTTCAAGCGTCTCTTCTGGATCTCCATTGGTGTGGGCATCGGTGCGGTGGCAGTGACCAAAGCACAGGCGTACGTCAAGGCCAACACCCCTGATGCGGCTCGACAATTTCTGTTCGGGCCGGATCAAGATCATGTCGCCGTGCGCACCCTTGAAGGTCTGTTCAATGAGTTCAACGAAACGCGTCGAGCCCGCGAGGCTGAACTTAATACCAAATACGCGGATAAGATCAGCTGATCTTATTCCCGTAACGTACGTTCGGACAACAATCACGAATTCGTTTGAAAGGCACCAGGCCTTTCAGCAAAAAAGGAGCTTAATCTCATATGCGCACTTCTGAAATCGCGAAGCGCTATCTTGATTATTTCGAAAAGCACGGCCATCTTATCGTGCCTTCGGCATCGCTGATCTCTCCAAACCCGACCACCCTGTTCACCATCGCAGGCATGGTCCCGTTCATCCCGTACCTCATGGGCGAGCAGACTCCGCCGAAGAGCCGCATGGCATCCAATCAGAAGTGCGTGCGTACCTTGGATATCGACGAGGTCGGCAAAACCACCCGTCACGGCACGTTCTTCCAGATGCTGGGCAATTTCTCCTTTGGTGATTACTTCAAGGAAGAAGCCATCCACTATGCGTATGAGCTGCTGACCACCCCGCAAGACAAGGGCGGCTACGGCTTCGATCCGGAGAAGCTGTGGATGACCACCTTCACCGACGACGAGGAAGCCCGTTCAATGTGGAAGAACGAGGGCGTTGACCCCGAACACATCCAGATCATGGGCATGGAGGACAACTTCTGGACCACCGGCGGCCCTGGCCCTGGCGGTCCGTGCTCCGAGATCTACGTGGATCGCGGACCTGAATACGGTGTGGAAGGCGGCCCGATCGCCGATGAGAACCGTTACATCGAAATCTGGGATCTCGTGTTCGAAAACTACGAGGTCGACAACGTCAAGTCCAAGACCGACCTGCACATCGTTGGCGAGCTCGAGAACAAGAACATCGATACCGGTGCCGGCTTGGAGCGTCTTGCCTATCTGATGCAGGGTAAGCAGAACATCTATGAGACCGACGAGGTCTTCCCGGTCATCGAAGCCGCCCAGAAGCTGTCCGGCCGCACGTATGGCGATGACGAAGCCATGGATGTGCGTTTCCGCATCGTGGCTGACCATGTGCGTTCCGCATTGATGATCATGTCCGATGGCGTACGTCCGTCCAACAACGGTCGCGGCTACGTGCTGCGCCGACTGCTTCGCCGCACAGTCAAGGCCATGCGCGAGCTCGGCGTGACCGATCCGGTCATGCCGACCCTGCTGCCGACCTCCAAGGCAGCTATGGAGCCGAGCTATCCGGAACTCAACGACACCTTCCACGATGTGTCCGAAGCCGCATATGGTGAAGAGGACGCGTTCCGTCGCACGCTGGAATCCGGCACCGAGATTTTCGACCTCGCTGTGGCCAAGGCCAAGGAATCCGGATCCGACGCCGTTTCCGGCGAAGATGCGTTCAAGCTGCACGACACCTACGGCTTCCCGATTGAGATCACCCTCGAAATGGCCGCCGATCAGGGCGTCAAGGTCGATGAGGCGAAGTTCCGCGAGCTCATGGCCGAGCAGAAGAGCCGTGCCCGTGCAGATGCCCTGAAGAAGCGTCACAATGTGGATCTGTCGGTCTATGACGATTTCAAGAAGACGCTGGTCCAGCCCATCGACTTCCTTGGTTACACCGACATGTCCGCCCGCGCCAAGGTGCTGGGCATCATGCAGGAAGGCAAGGGCTCCGTCCCCGCAGTCACCGGTCCGGCCACCATCGAAGTCATTCTCGACCGCACTCCGTTCTATGCGCAGGCCGGTGGCCAGCTCGCCGATCAGGGCGAGATCCTTTCCGACGATGGTGCTGTGCTCGAAGTCGACGATGTGCAGAAGCCGATCAAGGACCTCATCGTGCACCAGTGCCGCCTGACCGAAGGCACGTTGGTTGTCGGCGCCGAAGTCAACGCCAACATCGACCTTGACCGACGCGGTGCCATCGCCCGCGCGCATACCGCGACCCACATGGTGCACAAGGCGCTGCGTGAGGAGCTTGGCCCGCAGGCCACCCAGCGCGGCTCTGAAGACGCGCCGAACCGTTTGCGTTTCGACTTCCAGTGGTCCAGCGCCCCGAGCAAGGATGCGATGAACTCCGTCGAGGCGCGTGTCAACGAGAAGCTGCGCGAAAACCTTGCCGTCACCACGCAGGAGATGAAGTTCGACGACGCCATCGCCTTGGGTGCCATGCACCTGTTCGGCGAGAAGTATGGCGACGTCGTGCGCGTGGTCTCCATCGGCGAAGATGGATGGAGCCGTGAGCTTTGTGGTGGTACCCATATCGACCATGTGGGCAAGATCGGTGCCATCAACATCATGTCCGAAGCCTCCATCGGCTCCGGCGTGCGTCGTGTCGATGCGGTTGTGGGCGAAAGCGCTTATGAGTTCAACGCTCGCGAGCATGCGCTGGTCTCACAGCTTTCCGACATGGTCAATGCCCGTCCGGACGAGCTTGCCGACCGTGTGAACGCACTGCTTGCCAGGCTCAAGGAATCCGACCGTCGTCTTGCGACCATGTACGAATCCCAGCTTGCGGCTTCCGTGCCTGCTTTGGTTTCCGAAACCAAGGCATCCCAGGCTCCGGTCAAGGTGGCAGCGAAGAATGTCGAGCACTTCGGCTCTTTCGACGCGCTGCGCAAGACCGTGCTGGATGTGCGCGGACAGCTTGGTGAGGAATTCCCGGTTGTGGTGGCTCTCGCCGGTGTGAACGAGGAAGGCAAGCCTATGGTTGCCGTGGCCACTAACGAGGCTGCACGCAAGCAGGGTATCAAGGCCGGCGATTTGGTTCGTGGCGCTTCCAAGATCCTTGGCGGTGGTGGCGGCGGCAAGCCGGACTTCGCCCAGGGTGGCGGCGCGGATGCCACCAAGATCAATGAGGCGCTTGAGGCTTTGGCCGATCAGGCCATGAAGGGCTGAACCACCAAGCATGGTTTGGCTTGGCATTGATTTAGGTGATGCCAGGGTTGGACTCGCACTGTCTGATCCTGGCATCACTCTTGCACACCCCGCAGGCAATATTCAGGTCTACGGGGATTCGTTCCGTGCATTGGACGAGGTCGTGGACGTCATCGAAGACGAATCGGTCGACCATGTGGTAGTCGGATTGCCGTTGCTACTAAGCGGAGAAGAAGGCAAAAGCGCGAAAAAAGCACGGCGATGGACTGTTAATCTTGAGAAGAGACTGCGTGTCGCAGTAGATGATGAGAACTATGCGCTAAAGGAAGTGCCGTCCATCGAATTGGTGGATGAGCGTCTAACTACGGTGACTGCACATCATCAGCTATTCGATGCGCAGGTCGGTGGACGAAAGCACCGTCCGATGGTCGACCAGCAGTCTGCAGTGGTGATATTGCAGACGGCCATCGACCGAAGAGAGAGACCAGAGGAGAGAGGCCTGTGACTGATAATCTCGACGATTTTTTCTCCGATAACGCGCAATGGGTGAATTCGTCGGATGATGCATCCTTCGTTTCGGCAATGCCTCCGCAACCACCGAAATCACGTAAGGACATGCGTCGTCACCGTGAGCAGAAGCGTCGTCGCCGCTATATCACCATTATCGCCGCTCTGGTGGTGATCGTGCTGATCGGTGTCGGCGGATTCTTCGGCGTGCGCGCGCTGAAACATTGGAAGGCCGTGAACGAAGCGAATTCTCAAAGCCAAATCGAGGATTACACGGGCCCAGGCGATAAAGGCGTGACGTTTGTCGTGGAATCCGGGCAGGGAGCCGCGGAAATCGCGGACAACCTTGTTAAAGCTAAAATCGTCAAATCCGCAGCCGCCTTCACTTCCGCAGTAAGCGGAGCTGGCGCCACGTTGTATCCGGGATCATACGCATTGAGGACGCATATGAGGGCGTCCGATGTGGTCAAGGTGCTTTCTGACCAAAGCCAGGCCGGCGGTTTTGCCGAAGTGCGTGCGGGTGAACGTGTGTCGGACGTCATCGAAAATGCGGCGAGTGTGTCCGGCTTGGATGTTTCACAGTTCCAAGCCGTGATGGACGGTGGCGGTGCTGGAATCCTTCCTGACGAGGCCGGCGGCAAATTCGAGGGATGGCTTGAACCAGGCAGCTACAATGTGCAAAACAAGTCAGCGGAAGACATCATCAAGGAAATGGTCGACGCGCGAGTGAGCAAACTCGATTCCTTGGGCGTACCTACAGGCAGCGAACGTGAGCGCATCCTGAATATCGCATCCATCGCGGAGGCGGAAGTCGGCAGCGAAAAATACTACGGCCAGGTGGCAAGAGTGATTCTCAACCGTCTTGACGCCGATATGGCTCTCGGCATGGATACCACGGTCGCCTACGGTCTTGGTATTTCCGCAAGCCAGTTGACCGATGACCAGTTGGGCGATGACAGCAACGCGTACAACACCAGAATCCACAAGGGACTGCCGCCCACGCCAATCAGCAACCCTGGAGATGGCGCGATCACAGCAGCCGTCAATCCTCCGGACGGCAAGTGGCTGTACTTTGTCACCACAAACCTGCAGACCGGCGAAACGAAATTCGTGGAAACCGAAGATGAGTTCTGGCAGATTCGCGACGAGTACAAGAACAACAACGAGAACGCGAACTGATCTCAGAATAAAACGCCAATCGCAATGCCTATCGCCCCAGCTGCCACAAGCGCTGGGGCGAACGGCGTTTTACCGGCATATGCGGTATGCTTCTGCGGATCGAAACGTGTCCACAAAACGAGCCATAACAAGCCGACCACACCAATCGCAAGCCACCAAAACACCACGGCGAACAGACCGAACATGCCGACTGCCAATCCCATCAGCAAGGTGGCGGTGACATCGCCAAAACCCAATGAACCAGGTTTCACCAAAGCGAGCGCGCATTGCAGTACGGCCGACAGTACGGCGAAGAGTATTGCCTGCAATGCCAGGTACAGAGTGTTGATGGAAAGTGCGTATATGAGGTTTACGATGATTTGCGCTGTGCATCCGGTGGCGATCCAGGCGCGTGGAATGCGGCGTGAACGGATGTCTTCAACGCTGATGGCCAGTCCACAAAGCAGACTTGGCAGGCAAATCATATACCACATACCGTTAAGATAGTCCACTAGTTGCATTCGTGAGAAAAGGAGTTGGCATGTTGCGTTGGCAGACAGCAGGCGAGTCGCATGGTGAGGCGCTTGTCGCCATGATTGAGGGATTGCCCGCGGGCGTTCATATCACCACGGAGGATATTGTTGGCGCGTTGGCGCGTCGTCGTCTTGGGTATGGTCGTGGCGCGCGTATGAAGTTCGAGCAGGACAAGGTTCGTATGCTGACTGGTGTGCGTTTTGGTGAGACGATTGGTTCTCCGGTGGCCATTGAGATCGCCAACACCGAGTGGCCGAAGTGGACTGAGGTGATGAGTGCGGATCCGCTTGATCATGAGCTTGCTCGTGAGGGCCGCAATGCCCCGTTGTCTCGCCCGCGTCCGGGGCATGCGGATTTGACTGGCATGCGTAAGTATGGTTTTGATGATGCTCGTCCGGTGTTGGAGCGTTCTTCCGCGCGTGAGACGGCTTCGCGTGTGGCGTTGGGTGAGGTTGCCAAGCAGTTCTTGGAGCAGGCGTTCGGTATTCGTACCGTTTCGCATGTGCTTTCCATTGGTGGCGCAGGTATTACCGATCCGCAGCAGGCCACGCTTCCCAAACCGGAGGATCTTGAGGCGTTGGACGCTTCTCCGGTGCGCACTCTTGACAAGAATGCGGAAGAGCGGATGATTGCCCGTATTGACGAGGCGAAGGAGAACGCCGATACGTTGGGCGGTGTGATCGAGGTTGTGGTGTACGGCGTTCCCGCAGGCGTGGGCACGTATGTTGAATCGGATCGTCGTCTTGATGCTGCTCTTGCCAGTGCGGTGATGGGTATTCAGGCCATCAAGGGCGTGGAGATCGGTGATGGTTTCCTTGAGGCCATGCGTCCGGGTTCTCAGGCTCATGACGAAATGGTGGTGGGCGATGACGGCCGTATTGCGCGTCTAAGCAACCGTGCGGGCGGTATCGAGGGTGGCATGTCGAATGGGCAGCCGATCGTCGTACGTGCGGCGATGAAGCCGATTCCTTCCATTCCGAAGGCGTTGCGTACCGTCGATGTGACCACGGGCGAGCCGGCGCAGGCCATTAACCAGCGTTCCGACAATACTGCGGTTCCGGCGGCGGCTGTTGTTGCCGAGGCGATGGTGCGTTTGACCATCGCGCAGTATGTGCTTGAGAAGTTTGGCGGCGATTGCGTTGCCGAAACCAAGCGTAACGCCGAGCAGTACGTTGCCTCATGGCCTGAGCATATGAGGTGATTCGTCTATGAGTGGTATGCGTAGGCCTGTCGCCGTGATCATCGGCATGATGGGGGCGGGCAAGACTCGTGTCGGCAAGGAAGTGGCGCAGATGATGAATCTGCCGTTCGCCGATGCGGACAATGAGATTGAGCATGATGCCGGAATGCGGATTCCCGAGTACTTCGAAAAGTATGGGGAACCGGAATTCCGGAGGCTGGAAAGCGACGTCGTGCTTGATATGCTCGAGGATTTCGACGGTATCTTTTCCTTGGGCGGGGGAGCGCCGATGACGCCTTCCATTCAGGAAGGATTGGCGCAGTATATCGCGGACGGCGGCAAGGTCGTGTATCTTATGGCCGATCCTGAGGAAGCCATGGAGCGGGCAAATCGCGGTGGAGGCCGTCCGATGCTTAATGGCGATGCCAATGAGCGTTGGAAGAAGCTCTACAAGGAACGTGACCCGGTGTTCAGGAGCGTGGCGAACGTGCATGTGGGCACGCGTGGCCAGTCTCCCCAAGCCGCGGCGAGAAAGCTGATGGAAATGATTGATCAACGTATAGTCCATGTCACCGGTTCCACCATCGAACCATACGATGTTCGTATCGGAGAGGGTGTGATGGGCCAGCTTGCGCAGGTGTTGGGAAGCAAGCCTGCCAAAGTGGCGCTTATCCACACCCAGCCGGTGCAGCGTCATTCGGACCGTGCGCGTACTTTGTTGCGTCAGGCGGGCTATGATGCGTACGATATTGTGATTCCCGACGCGGAGGCCGGCAAGACCATTGAAGTGGCCAATGGTATCTGGCAGCGTTTGGGGGATGAGGGTTTCACTCGTTCTGACGCGATCGTCGGCCTTGGTGGTGGCGCGGCAACCGATTTGGCGGGGTTTGTGGCTGCCACATGGATGCGTGGCATTCGCTACGTGAACTGCCCGACGTCGTTGCTGGCCATGGTTGACGCTTCGACCGGCGGTAAAACCGGCATCAATACCCCTCAGGGGAAGAACCTGGTCGGCTCTTTCTATACGCCTGCCGGAGTGCTTGCCGATCTGAAATCGCTTGCGTCACTGCCGAACGACATCTTCATCGAAGGATTGGGCGAGGTCGCCAAGTCCGGTTTCATCATGGACCCGGAGATTCTGCAGATCCTCGAGGACCATGCCGGTGAATTGCGTGCCTTCGACGGGTCGACGTTCTTGGATTCCGGCCTGAAGGATGTGGTCGCGGAGCTGATCGAACATACCGTGAGCGTGAAGGCCTACCATGTGTCCGCCGACCTTAAAGAGGCGGGATTGCGCGAATTCCTCAACTATGGGCATACGCTCGGTCATGCCATCGAGAAGCTTGAGCATTTCCGCTGGCGTCATGGTAATGCGGTGGCGGTCGGTTGCGTGTATGCGGCCGAACTGTCGCATCTTCTGGGGTACATCGATCAGGATCTCGTGGACTATCATCGTTCGTTGTTGGGATCTCTGGGGCTGCCTACGTCCTGGAACAATGGCACATGGGATGATGTGCTCGCATTGATGCACCGGGATAAGAAGGCTCGCGGCAATAAGCTTCGTTTCGTGGTGCTTGAGGGCGTCGGCCATCCGATTCATCTTGAGGATCCGCCTGCGGACGCCGTTGAAGAGGCGTTCCGTCGTATTCAGCAGTAAACAAGGTAGGGAAGTGGAATATGACTAAAGTAGTGGTCGTCAATGGGCCGAATCTTGGCCGTCTTGGCGTGCGTCAGCCTGACGTGTATGGCAAGCAGGATCTTGAAACCCTGCGTACCCTGTGCGCGCAGTGGGGCAGCGAGCTTGGTCTTGACGTGGAAGTGCGTCAAAGCGATGACGAAGCCGAGATGATCGGCTGGATGCACCAGGCCGCCGACGAGAAGACCCCGGTCGTGATGAATCCGGCGGCTTTCACCCATTACTCCTACGGTCTGGCCGATGCCGCGCATATGGTGATCGATGAGGGATTGCCGCTGATGGAGGTTCACATCTCCAATCCATCCGCACGCGACGAATTTCGCAAGCGTTCCGTGATCTCGCCAGTAGCGACGGGCACTATCACCGGTATGGGGTTCTATGGCTACAAGCTGGCGTTGGATGCGGTGGCGCATCTGTTGGAATCGAAGTGATGATTTTCCGATTTCCCCTTGAGATAGTCTCGGAGGAACTATGAATGCCGGATGCTCTTGATGGGCATCCGGTTTTTACATAGCATTGCATTCGTTTGCAGAAAAAGCTGCAACAATCGCAAATATGATTGCCGTTTTGCGCAACACAATGAATTGTTGCTGAAAGCATTTTCTTTCGCTTGTCCTTCTTTTCCGTATATTGCAATCGGTCACGCTGTTTCATTGCGATGCGCAGCATCTACTGTACGATGAACCCCGATCTAGGGTGCAAACGTATGCACATTCATCGCAGAGTGTGTCTTAGATGATCCGCAGGTAACGCGGATGACCATGGCGCATACGTTGTCGAAGGGCGGAACCTGCCATGGGGGCCGGAATTCGATCTCAACGATGAGAACGGAGAACAATGGTCGTTCAGCGAATGAATCGGCCGGCTAGCCGTGCGGTGGCCATAGGCGTCGCCGCCGCCATGGCGTGCGCCACCTTGGTGGCGGTACCGCATATGGCTCAGGCTCAGCCCGAGGCGCAAACGAATGCGAAGAAAGACGTGCAGGTCATCGCCTTCCAGCAGACATGGAACACGGTCGCCAAGGAATGCACGAGCACATACGGTCCGGAAGGCGTGGCATACGTCGAGGTGTCGCCGCCGCAGGAATCCATCCAAGGCACGCAATGGTGGACGTCCTACCAGCCGGTAAGCTACAAGCTCGATTCCAAGCTCGGCACGGAAGCCGAATTCAAAAACATGATCAAGCAGTGCAATGCCGTCGGCGTTGACATCATCGCCGACGTTGTGCTGAACCAGACCACCGGTGCCGACGTGGCCGACGGCAAGCAGACCGGCGTCGCAGGAACCGAATACAACGGTTCGACCGGCGACTACCCGGGATTTGCCACCGAACAGTATCCGGAAGGCATCACGGCCTCCGACTTCCACAGCTGCTCCAAGAACATCTCCAACTACGCCAACCAGCAGGAAGTCCAGGAATGCCGCCTGAGCTCCATGTGGGACTTCGACTCCGAGAGCGAAAAGGTCCAGGATATTCAATCTGACTATCTTGCCGCCCTGTGGAATGCTGGTGTTCGCGGCTTCCGTATGGATGCCGTCAAGCACATCCACACGGACAGCATGAGGGCCATCAAGGAGAAGTTCGCAAAGAAGATCGGCGTGAATGCCGACAGCATCTACTGGATCCAGGAGGTCATCGGGAACTCCTCCGAAGCCGCGGGCATCCAGCCGAGCAACTACGTGCAAAACGGCACGGTGACCGAATTCGGCTTCAAGTCCGAAATGAACCAGACCTTCAAAGACAAGATCGCAAACCTCAAGGGACTTAATGAGCGGTTGAGCAAGGATCTCGCCTCCGAAGACGCCAACGTGTTCGTCACCAACTGGGACACCGCGCGCAACGAGGGCGCCCTGACCTACAAGGACGGTGCCAAGTATCAGCTGGCCAACGCATTCATGCTTGCCTACGACTACGGCACGCCGCGTCTGCTTTCCGACTACAAGTGGGATGAGAACGACAACGGCGCACCGGGAGCCACCGCCACATCCGTTCCGGACGTGAATATGGACGAGGTCTGTTCCACCAACAGCTCCGACTGGAACTGCGAGCAGCGCTGGACCTCCACCCGAGGCATGATCGCCTTCCGCAACTACGTCAACGGCACCAAGGTCGCCGACTGGCAGGATGACGGCGGCGACAACATCGCCTTCTCCCGCGGGGATAAGGGCTTCATCGCCATCAACAACGGCAAGACCGACAAGGACGCCTCCTACACGACATCGCTCGCCGACGGCGAATACTGCAACGTGTACGCCACCATGGACTGCTCCCAGACTGTAAGCGTCAAGAACGGCAAGGTCGAGACCACGGTACCGGCGCATTCCGCCATCGCACTGTATGCAGGCGCCACCAAGGACAGCCACCCGGCATCCAGCGTGGCCAACGACCCGTCCGATCCTGACGTGAACCAGGAAGGGGACGAGACCCTGCCCGACGACAGAAGCGTCACCATCTACTACAAGCCCGCCGATTCCAGCTGGAAGAGCCCGAAGGTCCACTACGGTCTTGGCGATGACTGGAACCAGCCGGAAGCCGACATGACCCTCGACGAGCAGGGGTACTATCGCGCCACCATCGACACCAGGGGCAAGAAGATCGACTTCGTGTTTCACGATACCGGCACCGACCAGTGGGAGAACCCGAAGGGCGGCGGCAACTACCACGCCAACGCGGGCATCACGCACGTGGGTGTGGCCGATCAGGCCGCGACCGTGGGTAATCCGGAATCCGTCAACGGCCAGACCCGACTCGTCGTGCACTACAAGCCAGCCAGCGATTCCGATAATCGCGGCGTGTACGTGTGGGGCACAGACGCTGGCGGCTCGAGCCTCTCGGCAGTCAACCATCCCTTCACCGGAGCTGACTGCTGGGGCAAGGTGGCTACGTTGACCTTCGGCGGCAAGTTTGACAAGTTCGGCTTCATCGTCACCACCGCAGACTGGAACAAGTACGGTGGCGACCGTAGCGCCACGGTGAACGCCGACGGCACAGCCGAAGTGTGGATCGACGGCACCAAATATGAGGATCAAGGCGAATCGACCACCGTCGAAACCCTCGACTCCGCTCCGAGCGACTACGAATGCAAGGCCAACACCGTTACCGTGAAGGTCCACTACAACCGTGATGACGGCCTGTACTACAACGCCGAAGACACCTCGGTCACCGTTCCCCAGTGGGACATCTGGACCTGGGCTTCCAATTGGAACGGCGGAGCCGCCACCTTCACCACCCACGATGACTGGGGCGAGGTCGCGGAATACTCCTTCACCAACTACACCTACTACAACGTCGACGGAGCCTCCGACATCGGCATGCTGCGCCGTTACGGAAAGGATGCGTGGAAGGCCAAGGATCCGGATGACGCCGATTACAAGATCCCGTCAAACGCCTTGGTGTTCAACGAATCGGACGGCACCGCATCGGCCGAAGTGTGGCTGATGGGCGGCGACGCCACCGTGTATTCCTCACGTCCATCGTTGGGAGCGTCCATGAAGTCTGTTGAAATCTCCGACGTCAACAAGCTGACCGCAAGACTGTCCAAAAAGGTCACTTCGGATGAGCTTGAAGGCAAGGTCTCCGTCACTGACGCCGACGGCAAGGCTGTAGATGTCAAGAACATCAAGACCGACGGCACCAAGGTGATCATCACCACGGCCAAGGATCTTGACATGCGAGGCAAGTACACCGTCGAAGTCAAGGGCTTCGGTTCGCAGGACGCCATCGCGGGCTCGGTGGTGCGTACGGATGCCTTCGACAAGAAGTACGCCTATGACGGCGACGATCTGGGCGCCACTTACACGAGCGCGAAGACCGGATTCAAGGTGTGGGCTCCAACCGCCACCAAGGTTGAGCTTGTCACCTACCAGTCCGACGATGTGAATGCCGAAGTCGACAAGACCGTCGACATGGCCTCTGAAGACAAGGGTGTGTGGAGCGCCCTGGTGAAGAACCTTGCTAGCGGCACGGCCTACTCCTACAAGCTCACCTTCGCGGACGGCACGGTGAACGTCTCCGCCGACCCGTACGCGACCGCTGCGGTCGCCAACGGCGAACGTTCCGTGGTGCTCTCCAGCGAAGACATGGGCTCCGCAGGCGACCGCATGCCGGAATTCGGCAAGACCACTGACGCCACCATCGCCGAAATGAACATCCGCGACTTCTCCATCAACCCGAATTCCGGAATCTCCGCCGACAAGCGGGGCAAGTATCTGGGTGTTGTGGAATCCGGAACGAAGACGGCGAACGGCGCCACCTCCGGTCTTGACTATCTCAAGCAGTTGGGCGTCAGCCACGTGCAGATCATGCCGATGTACGACTACGGTTCCGTTGATGAGATCGGCGATCTGAGCTACAACGCGCAAGGTGCGCAGAACTGGGGCTACGATCCGGAGAACTACAACGTGCCGGAAGGCTCGTATTCCTCCGATCCATCCGACCCCGCCTCTCGCGTCACCGAAATGAAGCAGATGGTCAAGGGACTGCACGAGAACGACATTCGCGTGATCATGGATGTGGTGTACAACCACGTCTACAATGCCGCCAACCACTCGTTCAACAAGACCGTTCCCGGCTACTACTTCCGTTATGATGACAACGGTTCCCTGGTCAACAACTCCGGCTGCGGCAACGATACGGCCTCCGAGCGCAAGATGATGCGCAAGTACATCGTCGATTCGGTGACGTATTGGGCGAAGAACTACAACGTCGACGGCTTCCGATTCGATCTCATGGGTCTGATCGACACCGAAACGATGAAGGAAGTGCGTGCAGCGCTCGACGAGATCGACCCGTCCATCATCATCCTCGGCGAAGGCTGGGATATGAACACCACCATGGACGAGGGCGAGATGACCATCCAGCCGAACGCGTACCAAGTCGCGTCCGACGGCACGAACAACGGCATCGCGTTCTTCAACGATTCCGTGCGTGACGGCTTGAAGGGATCCGTGTTCTCCGACACCGACACCGGTTTCGTTTCCGGCAAGGCCGACCAGGAGAGCCTGATCGCCCACAACGTGCTCGGCTGCCAGTACGACGAGAACGCGACCACGACCTGCTGGAACGGCAACGCGCAGGATCACTACGCCGATGCCGGACAGGTGGTCAACTATGCCGAAATCCACGACAACATGACCCTGTACGACAAGCTCAGGAAGTCCGTCCCGACGGATGACGACGCCACGACCGTGGCACGTGCCAAGCTTGCCGACTCCGTCGTGTATCTGTCGGAAGGCATCCCCGCGATCCAGCTCGGCCAAGAGTTCCTGCGCACCAAGGGCGGAGACGGCAACAGCTACAACACGGGCGACGCGGTGAACGCCATCGATTGGGACCGCACCACCCAGTACGCCGATTCCGTCGACTACGTCAAGGGCCTGATCAAGCTGCGCAAGCAGATCAACGCGCTGCGTCTGACCGACTACAACGACATCAACGCCAACGTGACGATGCTCAAGTCCGCTGACGGCGTCGTGGCCTACCAGGCCGAGCAGTCCGACGGCACCTACGTGGTGATCTTCAACGCCAACGCAGACAAGACCGCGATCGAAGGCTTGGCAAACGGCTCCTACCAAGTGCTTGCAGCCGACGGCAAGGTCTACTCCGATGATGCTATCGCCAATGTCGATCTCGCCGAAGGGGCCTCGTACGAAGCGGGCGCACTGTCTGCCACTGTGCTGAAACTCGACAGCAGCACCAAGCCCGATACCGACAGCGCGCCTGTCATCAAGGGTCTGGTGGCTTCCGACAGCGTGACTCTGGGATCAAAGTTCGATCCGATGTCCGGCGTCAGCGCATGGGATGAGGTTGACGGCGATCTGACCGACAAGATCACGGTCGAAGGTTCGGTCGATACCTCTAAGGAAGGCGAATACACGCTCGTGTACTCGGTGACCAACAGCAGGGGCAAGACCGCCACCTTCACGCGCACGGTAACCGTGCGCAAACCCGCGGTCCAGCCAGCTTCCGACAAGAAGAGCGATGCTGTGCAAAGCCCGAATACTGGTTCCGCCATCACCGGTTTCGCACTGGCCGCGGTGGCTCTTGCCATCGCATCCGTGTTCGCGTTCGCGGCCTCCCGCAGAAAGGAGGACTGATCTCATAAGCCAATGATTGACTGAATGTATCTCCTATTCCTGCTAGGCGGGGCCATCAAGGCAATGATGGCCCCGCCTTTTTGTATTGAAGGAAACACGCCGCGTCTCATGCCGCTGATAGACTGAAGTTCCATGGTTAGAAGACAACATGGCAATTCTCAAGAGCACGTTACCAAGCATATTTTCGTCACCGGTGGCGTCGTTTCCTCTCTCGGCAAAGGCCTGACAGCCTCCTCCCTCGGCCGCCTGCTTCGTAGCCGCGGCATCAAGGTTTTGCAGCAGAAGCTCGATCCGTACATCAACGTGGATCCGGGCACGATGAATCCATTCCAGCATGGTGAAGTCTATGTCACCGAAGACGGTGCCGAAACCGATCTCGACATCGGCCACTATGAGCGTTTCCTTGACGTGTACCTGAGCCAGAAGGCAAACGTCACCACCGGCCAGATCTACCAGGAAGTGCTGCGCAAGGAACGCGCCGGCGAATACCTTGGACAATGCGTGCAGGTCATCCCGCACATCACCAACGAAATCAAGTCCCGCATGCGTGCGCAGGCGTCCGATGACGTCGACGTGATCATCACCGAAATCGGTGGCACCGTCGGCGACATCGAATCCCAGCCGTTCCTGGAGGCCGCGCGTGAGGTCCGCCGCGATCTGGGCGCCGAGAACTGCATGTTCGTGCACGTCTCCTTGGTACCGTACATTGCCGCCGCCCATGAGCTCAAGACCAAGCCGACCCAGCACTCCGTCATGATGCTGCGTCAGCTGGGCATCTCCCCGGACGCGCTGGTGCTTCGTTCCGACCGCCCGCTGAACCAGTCCATCAAGGACAAGATCTCCCTGATGTGCGACGTGGATTCCGAAGGCGTGGTCAACTGTGTGGACGCCCCGAGCATCTATGACGTGCCGAAGACCCTGTTCGACGAAGGCCTCGACGCCTATGTCGTGCGCGAGCTCGGCCTGCCGTTCCACGATGTCGATTGGGACGAGTGGGAGGACCTGCTGGAGCGTGTGCACCACCCGAAGCATGAGGTGAACATCGCCATCGTCGGCAAGTACATCGATTTGCCGGATGCCTACCTGTCCGTCACTGAAGCCATCAAGGCCGGTGGTTTCGCCAACTATGCCAAGGTGAACGTCAAGTGGGTCGCCGCCGATAAGTGCGAGACCGAGGAGGGCGCGGCCGCCGCGCTCGACCAGGTCGACGGCATCGTCGTTCCCGGAGGCTTCGGCATCCGTGGCATCGACGGCAAGATCGGTGCCCTGAAGTTCGCCCGTGAGAACAAGCTGCCGGCCCTCGGCCTGTGCCTCGGCCTGCAGTCCATGGTCATCGAATACGCCCGCCACGTCCTCGGCTTGGAGGACGCGAACTCCACCGAGTTCGAGCCCGATTGCGCGACCCCAGTCATCGCAACCATGGAGGAGCAGAAAGACATCGTCGCCGGCAATGGTGACATGGGACACACCATGCGTCTTGGCTCCTATCCGGCTGAGCTTGAAGAAGGTTCCATCGTCGCGGAACTGTACGGCACCACGCATGTCACTGAACGTCATCGTCACCGTTACGAAGTGAACGTGGCATATAAGGACCGTCTGCGTGAAGCGGGTCTGCGCATTTCCGGCCAGAGTCCGGACGGCGAACTCACCGAGTTCGTCGAGCTTCCTCGCGAGGTGCACCCGTTCTATGTGTCCACTCAGGCTCATCCTGAGTTCAAGTCCCGCCCGACCAAGCCGCACCCGCTGTTCGCAGGTCTGGTCAAGGCCGCTCTGGACCACCAGCAGGAGCGCTAAATCGACGAATTGTGATTAACGTCGGATAACCCGATATGCAACATGGTCATGAGTCCAAAGGAGTTCATGGCCATGTTGCATAATAAGGGCTTGGCCTTGAATTATCAACAAGACGTATTCGTAATGAAAAACCTTTACGAGGGAGCATGAGCTTGAACGATATGGATTCTCCGGAAAGCGGCAACGGTAAGTTCGCCTTCCCGAACATGGGCGATGAACCAAAAGTCATCTCGCAGGTGAGCTTGGATTCGTTTGCCGAAACGGCCGATTCCATTGATGATGGTGCAGCGTTGACTGTGAATGCCAGCAAGAAGCGCCACCTGTTGTGGCTGTGGATTGTTCTTGCGGTGATGCTTCTTCTCGGTGCCGTGGCCGGCGGCGGATACTGGTTCTTCCAGTCACATGCGTTGCCAGGTGTCACGCTCTGGGGCAAGTCCATGACAGGACAATCCCGAGATCATATCATCCAAGAGATTTCCGATACGGCGGAATCATTAACGGTTCCCGTTTCCTATGAGGGAACGAGCAAGAAAGTCACGTTGAAGGATCTTGGCGTCGCCATTGACGCGGAATCCATCGCCGAAAATGTGATGAACGCGAAACGTGACGATTCCTTCTTTCAGAAGTATGCATTCTGGACCCGTGAGGATGTCGACGTCGAGTCTTTCGATGATTCTCGAGTCAGCGCCCAGACGGTAGGTGACATGTTGGGAGTGCAGTCCGTGTCCGCCACCAACCCGTCGCTACAGCTCAACGCGGATGGTACCGCTTTCGATGTGACGCCAGGTCAGCAGGGGACTGGTATCGATGTGACGGATATCGTCAAAGAAGCCAAGAACGTGCTTGAGTCCTTTGGCAAGCAGACCGCTCAAATGGTGACTCTTAAAAATAAGGTTACTGATCCCGCCATCACGGATGACCAAGCCAACGAGGCCAAGGCTTCTGCTGACGCGTGGATAGCGAAGCCGGTGGCTATCAAGATCGGCGACCATAAAGTGGCGGAATTCGGTGCGCAGTCCATTGCATCGGCCATCACGCTTGGACCGGATAGTGAGAAGCTCGGCGATAATCAAACCCGAAATGGCTCTTTGATTATCGATGGTGACAAATTGCAGCAATACTATAACGATTCCATCAAATCGAACTTCCATGCTGATCGAGTTGACGGTGATGTCATCGTTAATAGTGTCGGTGATGTGCTGCAAACCAATGTAGCTGGGCATGATGGTATAACCGTTACTGATGGTAGCGACACCAATGTTGGCCGTGATGCCGCTGAGGCGTTTGCCAAGGGTTCTGATTCAGTAAGTATTCAAGGCACTTGCGACCCACAGAATGAGAAAAAAACCACGCGTACCGTGGTAGTCAGCTTGTCTTCGCATACCGTTACAGCCATTGAAAATGGGCAGACCGTCCGTGTCATGCATATGTCTGCCGGTCAGGGCAATGATTATCAGACGGGCCAGTGCCAGCCGAGCGGCGACTTGTGCACGCCAACCTACTGCGATCCGAACTCCTACGACAACTGCACGCCTGACGGTGACTTCAAAGTGTGGCTCAAGTACCAGTCCCAAGATATGAGCGGCACCCTTACCCTATCGGATGGAAACACCGAGAAGTGGGATGTCAAGGATGTTGGATTCGTCAACTATTTCTCGAAAACAGGTTGCGCGATTCATCGCATCGCCACTCAAAGTGCGTTTAACGACAGCAGTATTCAGGCTATGGGGAAGAACACGTCCCATGGTTGCGTCGGCGTCGGCTGGGATCAGGCTGAATGGTTCTACAATTGGTGCCTGATGGGAACGACGGTTCACGTTCAGGCCTGATATGCGGGCTAACGGCAGAAAGACGCAAAGGCGGAAGACTGAATGTTCGGTTTCCGCCTTTACGCTATGTAAGATAAATCACGACAAATCATTGCCGAATAGCGAAAGGGGCGCTAGTGTTTAGCCCCACGTTCTGTTAGGTTGTCATAGGTACAAACGAGTGATTGGAGGCAGCGTACGGTGGCAGAGAACCAAGCGCCCAACGCCGCGGCTGACGTGGAGATGAGCCAGTATGTGGCTGATCGCACGCGAGTGAATGAAGACAAGATCAAGCAGGATGACGAGATCATCCAGCAGTTCGGCGACTATACGTACGGATGGCATGACACGGATTTCGCCGGAGAAGCGGCAAAAAAAGGCATTGACGAGAATGTCGTGCGCGCTATTTCCGCAGATAAGAACGAGCCGGAATGGATGCTGGAAAAGCGATTGGAAGGCTATCGCGATTTCATCAACCGTCCGATGCCTCAATGGGGTGTCGATCTGAAGGATTTCGACGCCGACGATTTCAAGTATTACGTCAAGCCGATCGACAAGCAGGCCACGACTTGGGAGGAATTGCCTGACGAGATCCGTGCGACGTATGACAAGCTCGGTATTCCCGAAGCGGAAAAAAGCCGTCTTGTCTCCGGCATCGCGGCACAGTACGAATCCGAGGTCATCTACAACTCAATCCAGAAGGATCTTGAAGACCAAGGCGTGATTTTCGTCGACACCGACACCGCGGTGCAGAAGTATCCGGAAATCGTCAAGAAGTATTTCGGCAAGTGCATTCCGAGCAACGACAACAAATTCTCGGCATTGAACACCGCCGCATGGTCGGGCGGATCGTTCGTCTACGTGCCGAAGGGTGTGCATGTCGATATTCCGTTGCAGGCATACTTCCGTATCAATACGCCGAATATGGGTCAGTTCGAGCGCACGTTGATCATTGCCGACGAGGGATCGTACGTGCATTATGTGGAAGGCTGCACCGCACCGATCTACTCGACCGATTCGTTGCATTCCGGCGTGGTGGAGATTTTCGTCGAGCCGCATGCCCGCGTGCGCTACACCACCGTGCAGAACTGGTCGAACAACGTTTACAATCTGGTGACGCAGCGTGCCTACGTGCGTGAAGGCGGCACCATGGAATGGGTCGATGGCAACATTGGTTCCAAGGCAACCATGAAGTATCCGGCCTGCATTCTCGCCGAGCCGTATGCGAAGGCCAGCACCATGTCGCTCGGCTTCGCAGGCAAGGGCCAGTATCAGGATACCGGTGCGAAGATGATCCATCTTGCCCCGCATACCAGCTCCACCATTGTGGCGAAGTCGATTTCCCGCGGCGGTGGACGTTCCGCATACCGTGGTCTCGTCAAAATCGTCAAGGGTGCCGAAGGATCGTCCAACTCGACGGTATGCGATGCACTGCTTGTCGATGAGTTCAGCCGCTCCGACACCTACCCGCATGTGGACGTGCGCGAAGATGACGTTTCCATGGCACATGAGGCTACGGTTTCCAAGGTTTCCGAAGACCAGCTGTTCTACCTGATGAGCCGCGGTCTTTCCGAAGAGGAGGCCATGGGCATGATCGTGCGAGGCTTCGTGGAGCCTATCAGCCGTGAGCTGCCGATGGAATACGCGCTTGAACTGAACCGACTGGTGGAATTGCAGATGGAAGGATCGGTGGGCTGATTACCATGGCACAAACTCAGGAAATCAATATTCCCGTTGCGGATCCGAACGATCCGTATGCGAATCCGGCAGCCATGCCCTCTTCGGCGGATCGCTCGCCGCGGTCATTTGATGTGGACGCATTTGAAGTGCCCGACCGCAAGCAGGATGATTGGCGTTATACCCCTGTGGAACGTGTCGAAGAGTTCTTCAACGCGTTCACGCCGTCGAACGAAACCCAGATTGCCGTCACTATGATCGACGGCACGGCTCTCACTGAAGGCGTGACCTATAGCGAGGGCAAGCCGGGAGACGCCGATACGGGCATCGTTTCCAAGCCCTGCGATCGTGTGTCCGCAGTGGAATGGAACTCCGCCTCCCGTGCCGGAATTCTGCGTATCGACGGTGAAATCAGCCAGCCGATACTCGTTAAGATTCATGGTGCCGGAACGGATCTGGACGCATTCCACCTGGTGATCATTGCCGCCGATCGCGCCCACGCTGACGTTGTGGTAGAGCATGACGGCGATGCACGTATCGCCGAAGGTGTGGAGATTCTCACAGGTAGGGACTCCCATGTGTCCACCACGTTCATTCAAGAGTGGAACAAGGGCTCCAAGCATGTGGGCAACCAGCGTATCCACTTGGGGGAGGGTGCGTCCCTGCGCCATTCCGTGGTCACGCTTGGCGGCGATGTCGTTCGGATTCGTATGGATCAGGATTTTGGCGGCGATCAAGGCGATCTCAACATGCTTGGCATCTACTTTGTGGATCCGGGCGAGCATATCGAACATCGCACCATGATTGTGCACAACCATCCCGAGTGCAAGAGTCGTGTGGTATATAAAGGCGCTCTTGACGGCAAGGGCGCGCACTCCACATGGGTCGGCAACGCGCTGATTGCTCCGACCGCGCCGGGTACCGACTCGTATGAGCTCAACCGCAATTTGGTACTTACTCCGGGCGCGATCGCCGATTCCGAACCGAATCTGGAAATCGAAAACGGCAACATCATCGGAGCCGGACATGCCTCTTCCGTCGGGCGCTTTGACGATGAGGAGCTGTTCTATCTGCAGTCTCGCGGCATTCCGGAAACCGAAGCCCGCAAACTTGTGGTGCGAGGCTTTTTTGGCGAACTCGTCGAGGAAATCGGCATTCCCGCAATCAGCGAACATCTCATGAACGTTATCGACAAGCGCCTGGCACGCGGCGAGAACGACGCGATCGCCCAGGTGTTGGAAGAGAAGTAGAACGTAGGAGCGAAAACCATGTCAACTCTTGAAATCAAAGATCTGTACGCGCACGTCGAAACCAAGGACGGCATCAAGCCGATCCTCAAAGGCGTGAACCTGACCGTCAACTCCGGTGAAACCCATGCCATCATGGGGCCGAACGGATCCGGCAAATCCACGCTGGCCTACACGCTGGCGGGCCACCCCAAGTACGTGGTCGATTCCGGACAGGTGCTGCTCGACGGCGAAGACATCCTCAAGATGACCCCGGACGAGCGAGCCAAGGCAGGCATCTTCCTAGCCATGCAGTATCCGGTCGAAGTGCCGGGCGTGTCGATGACCAACTTCCTGCGCACCGCAAAAACCGAAGTCGACGGCAAGGCTCCGGCCATCCGCACGTGGACCAAGGAACTGTCCGAGGCGATGAAGCGCCTGAAGATGGATCCGAAGTTCGCCACACGTTCCGTGAACGAGGGTTTCTCCGGCGGCGAGAAGAAGCGTGCCGAAGTGCTGCAGCTCGAACTGCTCAAGCCGAAGTTCGCCATCCTCGACGAAACCGACTCCGGCCTTGACGTTGACGCGTTGCGCATTGTCTCCGAAGGTGTGAACCGCGCCAAGGAAGCCAACCAGTTCGGTATTCTCATGGTCACGCACTACACGCGAATCCTCAAGTACATCAAGCCGGACATCGTGCATGTGTTCGCAGCCGGTCACTTCGTCAAGACCGGCGGCCCTGAACTGGCCGATGAGCTCGAGGAATCCGGCTATGACGCATACCTGCCGGAAGGATCCGATTCCGAAAGCGCGCTGGCATGACCGATTTTGCAGCGATTCGCAAGGAATTTCCGATCCTTGATCAGGAGATCCACGGCCATCCGCTCGTGTATTTGGATTCCGCGGCGACTTCTCAGAAGCCGCAATGCGTGATCGACGCCGAAAGCGATTTTTACCGCACCATCAACGCCGGCGTGCATCGTGGAGCGCATGAGCTTGCCGCACGCAGCACCATGGCGTTCGAAGAGGCACGTGCCAAAGTCGCACGTCTTGTCGGCGCCAACTCCGCTGAAGGCGAAGAGGAGATCGTTGTCACCTCCGGCGCCACCGCAGGACTGAATCTGCTAGCCACCGCATTCGGCAACGCATCGCTGGGACGTGGGGGAGAAGCGGCACGACGTTTCGCTGTGAAGCCGGGAGACGAAATCGTCGTATCCAAGGCCGAACACCACTCCGTGCTATTGCCGTTCCAGGAGCTTGCCGTGCGTACCGGAGCGACATTGAAATGGTTCGATCTGGACAGTGAAGGTCGCATCCTTTCCAACACTGCGGACGAGGTGATCACCGAACGCACAAAGATCGTGGCCGTCACCCATGTGGGCAACACCACCGGTGCCATCACCGACATCGCGCCGATGGTGAAACGTGCGCACGAGGTAGGCGCGGTGGTTGTGCTCGACGCATGCCAGTCCGTACCGCACCTGAAGATCGACCTCCACGCTTTGGACGTTGACTTCGCGGCATGGAGCGCGCATAAGATGTACGGCCCGACCGGTGTCGGCTTCCTCTACGGCAAGCGCGACATGTTGGAGGCGTTGCCACCGGCGAATTTCGGTGGATCCATGGTGGAACTTGCCTGGATGGATCAGGAAGCCCAATACATGGCTCCTCCTGCGCGTTTCGAGGCGGGCACGCAGCCGGTCGCGCAGGTCGTTGCGGCCGGTGTCGCGGCCGAATGGCTGATGAATATCGGCATGGAGAATCTCGAAGCCCACGAGCGCGTTATCGCAGGCGAACTCCTCAAGATGGGGCAGATCGACGGCGTGCGCATTCTCGGACCGCAGACCAACGAGCAGCGCATCGGCACGGTGGCTTTTGAAATCGACGGCGTGCATCCGCATGATGTTGGCCAGTTCATCGATGCGCAGGGCATCGCCATTCGTGTCGGACATCATTGCGCGCAGCCGGTCTACCGTCACTTCGGCGTGTACGCATCCAACCGCGCATCCAGTGGCATCTACAATTCCGTCGAAGACGCGCAGGCATTGGTTGAGGCGTTGAAGAAGGTCCGTCCGTTTTTTGGAGTTGAGTAACGCATATGAGTGATTTTGCAATGTCTGGCGACGATCTCGAGCAGATGTACCAAGAGGTCATTCTCGAAGCCTCGAAGAATCCGCATGGCAAGGAGCATTTCGCTCCGGATCTGGCTTCCGAAAACGCCTCCCAGGCGGGAAAGACCACGGTTCAGGCAACCCACGAGTATTGCACTCCCGGCGAGTCCCACCAGTTCAATCCGACCTGCGGAGACGAGGCCACCGTGCATGTGGAGGTTTCCGACCAGGAGCCGCACGTTATCGAACGACTGGTGTGGGACGGTCACGGCTGCTCCATTTCACAGGCCAGCCTTTCGGTGATGGTGGATCTGGTGGAAGGCAAAACCGTGGATGAGGCCATGGAATTGGCCGGAACGTTCCATAAGCTCATGGAATCACGCGGCAAAGGCTTGGACGATGAATCCGCCGAGGAATCGTTGGAAGACGGCATCGTGTTCCAAGGAGTGTCCAAGTATCCAATGCGTATCAAGTGCGCGCTGCTCGGATGGGAAGGCATGAAGGACTCCGTGGCCAAGGCATTGGCCGCGAAAGCCTGACAAGTATTGTTCTATGGTGGGAAGCAGGATGTTTCCCGTGCTTCGTGCGCCGCGTTCTACAACGGGCGAAACACGTGAGACAAACTCCAGCCAACGCGATAGGCTACTCAACGGAACATATTCGAATCATATATGGAGCGACAATGAGCGATACCTTGGTACCTGAACCGCAAGCCTCGATTTTCGATTCCGTGGCCAAGGCATTGGGCAATGACGAGGCCGCGGCGCGTCGCGTCATGCTTAACCCAAATCTCGCCAAAGGATTCAAGGACGGCAAACCAGTGGAAATCGAACACGAAGACACCAAGCAGGACGCTTGTGGCTGCGGCAATCAGGCTGGAGCATGCGGTTGTTCCGAAGAACAGGATGACGGCATCGCGTTGAAGGCTATTGACGACATTGGTCGAGCTACTGCGGCCGACGTGAAGGAAGCGTTGCATCAGGTCATTGATCCTGAGCTTGGCATTGATGTGATTGATTTGGGATTGGTGTATGGCATTGAGATCGATGAGCTTGGTCGTGCCATTATCACGATGACATTGACCACTCCGGCATGCCCGTTGACTGATCTGATCGAAGACGAGTGCGCGAGCACGCTTGCCGGCCTCGTCGAGGAATTCCGCATCGACTGGACGTGGCAACCGCGTTGGAGCATGGAAAAGATCACGCCGGAAGGTCGCGAGCAGTTGGCTGCGCTCGGCTTCAATTTCGACAATCTGCCAAAATACTGACAGAAAATCTGTGATATATCAACCTGATATTGCTGATATGTTGATTCCGCAGCGAAACTGCATGTTCGTTGCGGAATTTTTTTGTAAAACAGATTTTGATGATATTTGATTGGATATCATCATCAAGAAAAAATGGCACAGAAAAAGCGTGCTCCCGACGCCGGGAAGCACGCTTTTGTTCTGTGTGCGGCAGAACGTCAGTCGTCGACCACGGTACCCTTCGGCACCACGGTGATGCCTTCCGGCGTGACGGTGAAGCCACGGGCCAGATCATGTTCGGTATCGATACCGACGGTCGAATTCTCGGTAAGCACAACATTCTTGTCGAGGATCGCCTTGTAGACGCGTGCTCGACGATTGATGGTCACGCCGTCGAACAGAATCGAATCGACGACCTGGGACCACGAGTGGATACGCACGTTCGGCGAAAGCACGGAATGATGCACTTCACCGCCCGATACGATGACGCCAGGGGAGACGATCGAGTCGGTGGCGTGTCCGAGACGGTCGCGACCGGCATGGACGAACTTCGCTGGCGGCAGATTGCCGGACAGCGTGTAAATCGGCCATTCGGTGTTGTACAGGTTGAATTCCGGCACATACGAGATCAGATCCATATGCGCATCGTAGAACTGCTTCAGAGTACCCACGTCGCGCCAGTAGGCATGATCGGTCGGCGTCGCTCCCGGAATCTCGTTGGAGTTGAAGTCGTACACGCCAGCCTCGTTACGGGCCGCGAAGTACGGTGCGATATCGCCGCCCATATCATGCTTGGTGTCTTCGGCCTTCTCGTCAAGCGCCAAAGCTTCGAACAGGGCGTCGGTGTTGGCCACGTAGTTGCCCATGGAAGCAAGAATGGAGTTCGGATCATCTGGCAGGCCGGTCGTGGTCTGCGGCTTCTCCTGGAAGCTCTTGATCATATTCGGGTGCTCCGGATCAACCTCGATCACGCCGAACTGGTTGGACTGGCTGATCGGCTGGCGAATACCCGCCACCGTGAACTCCGCGCCGGATTCGATATGCTGCTGCACCATCTGCTGGAAATCCATGCGGTAGACGTGGTCGGCGCCGACGATCACCACAATATCCGGCTGCACGTCCTCGATGATGTTGATGGTCTGGTAGATGGCGTCGGCAGAGCCGAGATACCAGTGCTTGCCAAGTCGCTGCTGAGCCGGAACAGGGGAGACGTAGTTGCCGAGCAACGGCGAAAAACGCCACACCGTGGAAATATGACGGTCAAGCGAATGGGACTTGTACTGGGTGAGCACCACGGTCTGCATATAGCCTGAATTGACCAAATTGCTCAGCGGGAAATCAATCAGACGGAACACGCCGCCGAACGGGACGGCGGGCTTTGCCCGGTCTCTGGTCAAAGGCATCAGACGAGTGCCTTCGCCTCCTGCAAGCACGATGGAAAGAATTTTCGGATTCTTTGCCATGAGAACTCCTCTCCTAGAGCGTCGTTACGACACCGCACACATTGGTCGGTCTGCATCATCGCAAACCACTTACGCACTCAATAATTGCATATTTTCTGCAACATGCAAGGAGTTTGCATCGCGAGTCTTGAAAATTTGCTGACTGTTTCAGTGAACAGCTGTTGAATAGAAGGCCACGGCGCTCGATGCGGCGACGTTAAGACTGTCCACTCCGTGGCTCATGGGAATCTTGACCGTCAGGTCGGCGCGGGAGATGGTGTGATGCGACAGACCGTCGCCTTCGGTGCCGAAAATCAGCGCCAATTTGTCGATATGGTCCTTTTCGCCGTTGTCGTTGTTCAAACGACGAACAAGCTCCTCCAGCGAAATGGAATCGTCTTCAAGGGCCATCGCAACGGTGGTGAACCCAAGATCGCGCAATTCCTGCATGCCGGTGAATGGCCAGTAGTGTTTATCATCTCCGCCAATACGAGTCCACGGAATCTGAAACACCGTGCCCATCGACACGCGGGCGGCGCGTCGATACAACGGATCGCCGCAGGAGGGCGTCACCAACACTGCATCGACGTTCAACGCGGCGGCTGATCGCATGAGGGCTCCGACATTGGTGTGGTCAACGATGTTTTCCATGACCGCGATGCGTCGTGCGCCGCGACACACCTCCTCGACGCTGGGCAGTGGCCAGCGTTTCATCGCGGCCAGGGCGCCACGATGCAAGCGGTAGCCGGTCAGCTGCTTGAGCTGTTCAGGGGATGCCACGTACACGGGAATGTCGGTGCCCCAACGTTGGTCGATGCGTGCGAAGGTTTCCGACATGCCTCCGATCCACGGTTCTTCGACAAGCAGGGAAATCGGTTCCCGGTCGGCGGTCAGCGCGCGATCGATGACTTTCGGCGATTCCGCGATGAACAGGCCCTTGCTGGGTTCAAGCTTGTTGCGAAGCTGGATTTCCGTGAGATTCGTGTATGCCGACACGCGCTCGTCGTCAATGGAATCAAGCTGGATGAACTGCATGTGATCGATCTTTCGCCGAATAGCTTTCAGATACAAGAAAACCCCTTGTTTCCAAGGGGTTTGCTGGTGTCCGGAGCGGGACTTGAACCCGCACGCCTGTATAAATAGGCACTAGCACCTCAAGCTAGCGCGTCTACCATTCCGCCACCCGGACAGGTGCGTTGCTCAGCGGCAACAAACGAAAACTATAGCAGATGCTCGGTGTGATGCAAGTCTCGGCGTGTCGCGCGGAATTACGCCATTGGTATCCGAGGTGCTGGTAGGCTCTGAAACTATGACTGATGCCCTTTTCCTGCTTGATACGGAACATGATGATGTGCCGGTGAACAGTGACGAATTGAACGCCGGATGGAAATTGACGTTGCCCCAGTCGGTGCGTCGACATGCCATTCAGGCCATGCGTCTGAAAGACGGTGACGAATTGCAGCTTTCCGACGGTAAAGGGCTACGTATCCACGCGGTGTTGCGCGATGCGCAACAAGGAATCGCGGAAGTGTCGAGCTTCGGCAAAGAACCGAAGCCTACCACCAAACTCGCTTTGATCCAAGCGCTGGCGAAAACAGGACACGATGAGCAGGCCATCGACACCGCAACGCAGATCGGTGTGGATGAGGTGATTCCATGGCAGGCTGATCGTTCCATCGCCAAATGGAAGGCGGGGCGCACCGATAAGAAGTGGCGGCAAGTGCTTGATGCCGCCACTGAACAATCCCGACGCTCCTGGACGCCGGAATTGGGGGAGTGCGTGACCAGCAAGCAGTTGATTGCCATTTGCAAGCGTGCCTGTGTGCACGGCGACATGGTGATTGTGCTGCACCAGGATGCTACCAAAACTTGGAGCCAGCTGGAGGAAGCGATCGCGGTGCTTTCCGACAAATGCTTGCAGGACGGGCGCCAGCGCACCGTGTACGTGGTGGTCGGCCCGGAAGGCGGCATCAGCGATGCTGAAATCGAATCCTTCACCAATGCGGGAGCTGAAGCATGCGTGCTTGGAAGCAATATTCTGCGAGCGTCGACAGCTGGTCCCGTCGCGTTATCGCTGCTCGCACGGGCGTTGGGACGATTCATCTGACGCCACACGCCGGCGAAATGCGGCGGATTATCCCGGTTGCGCAATAGCATGGGTACCGAAGGACAACCAGCATTAAGGAGCATTATGAGCGACAAGGATTGCCTGTTCTGCAAGATCATCGCAGGAGAAATTCCAAGCGAAAAAGTGTATGAGGACGATACCACCTACGCATTCAAGGACATCAATCCGAAAGCCAAAGTACATGTGCTCGTGGTGCCTCGCAAGCATTATGCGAACGTGGCCGAGCTTGCGGCGGCCGATCCCCAGCAGCTCGCCCACATGGCTCAGGTCGCGCAAAATATCGCCGACCAGGAATTCCACGGTGCCTTCCGCCTGATCTTCAACACCGGAATTGATGCTGGCCAGACGGTATTCCACGTGCATGCTCACGTGCTGACCGGCGAAAAGCTTGACGAATAATCTTCCCTTTCCCCATATATCGACGTCAGAAGAGGTTTTGTGGCCACTACTACACGTACCATCGCGATTCCGCAGCAGCTTGACCCGGTGACCGTGCTCGGACCGGTCGACGAGGTCCTTCGGGAAGTGGAACGTGCGTTCCCCGACTTGACCATTATCGTCAGAGGCAACCGCATCGCGATCATGTCACGTTCCAGCAAATCCGAATCCCAAGCCGCACAGGCCGAGCATGTGATCGAAAACATCATCCAAGCCGCATATACGGCTCCGATGGACGCCGATACGGTGCGACGCATGCTCGATCAAAACGTGTTGAAAAATCCTGTGCGTGCTACTCGCCCGGGCCATGGACGTGTAGTGGAGGAACTACGGCTGGCCGATCGGCAACAGGAGCATACCTCCAATCGCGAGAATCATGCGGACCGACGCAAACCGCATGTGCCCGGAGTGATCACCTTTGCGCTCGGCAAGCCGGTGCGTGCCAAAACGGCTGGTCAGATCACATATGTCAATGCCATCGAATCACATACCATCACATTTGCCATCGGACCGGCAGGCACCGGCAAAACATACCTTGCAGTGGCGAAAGCGGTACGCGCATTCCAAGATAGGCAGGTGCGCCGCATTATCCTGACCAGACCAGCCGTCGAGGCGGGAGAAAGCCTTGGTTTTCTTCCCGGCACATTGAACGAAAAAGTCGATCCATATCTGCGTCCGCTATATGATGCGCTTTCTGACATGCTCGGGGCGGACCAGCTCAAGCGCTACATGGACGACGGCACCATCGAAGTCGCACCGCTCGCATACATGCGTGGACGCACGCTCAACGATGCATTCGTGATCCTCGATGAAGCGCAGAACACCACCGAACAACAAATGAAGATGTTCCTGACCCGACTAGGCTTCAATACGAAAATGATTATCACCGGCGACGTGACGCAGGTCGATCTGACAGTACCGAAATCCGGGCTCGCCACCATCGAACGCATCCTTGACGGCATTGACGACATCGCATTCGCCCACCTCAAACCGGAAGACGTAGTGCGACACGCGCTTGTCGGCAAAATCGTCGCAGCGTACGACCGACACGCGGCCATTGCCGGCGACCACAGCAGACACGCCACGGGCAAAACCACATCCAGGCAAACAAGCGAGCAAATCGAAAGGAACGCCGAATGAGCGTCGAGGTAACCAACGAAACCGTCTGGCAAATTGACGGCAAGGTGTTCTCCGATCTTGGCATATGGGTGATGGACCAAATGCGGGTCAGCACGCAATCCGACCTGACCATCATGTTCGTAGACCCCGATCCCATCGCCCAACTGCACATGCGTTGGATGAATCTTGAAGGCCCCACCGACGTGATGAGCTTCCCCATGGACGAGCTGCGCCCAGGAGACGGCCGAACTGTGATGGAAGGCGTGCTTGGAGATATCGTGATTTGCCCGTGGGTGGCTGCGCAGCAGGCGCTCGCGGCCGGACATAACACCATGGAGGAAATGATGCTGCTGACGATTCATGGCATCCTCCACCTACTCGGATACGACCATGCCACCCCAGAACAGGAGCGTCAGATGTTCGGTCTGCAGCGACAGCTGCTACTCACCTTCTTCGCGCTTCGCCAGGGAGCGGGGACGCAGGCCATCCTTCCGCCGGATACGCCGGACGCGCTCGCCGAATGGGATAGGCAGCATGGCACGGGACGGCAGATCGCCAAATAACGATTGACGTTGCCGGTAGCATATCGTCCGGCATGATGGGGGCTGAATTATGCAGGCAACAATGATTGCGATGATCGTGGTGCTCGCCGTGGTGGCGCTGCTGTTGGTCTGGCTGTCGCTTTCAATGGCCGCGACTGAAGGCGCTGTGGGACGTGTGACCAGGGCGAGCCTGAATAACCTTATTCTCGAAATTCAAACGGATGCCGAGCTTTCGCAATTCATACGCGACAAGAAAATCAGGCGCATTCATAAGGTTCAGCGGTTGGTGGCCGATCGCTATGCCACCGCCGGATCGTGCGCGTTCTTCCGCATCTGCTGCAATGTGGTTGATGGTGTGCTCGTGACGGTGATTGCGGGCATGTTGGACGCTCCACTATGGGCCGAATTACTTGCCGGATTTGTTTTTGCCATCGTCATTGCGGTGATTTCGCTGTTGGTGCGTCCGCGTAGTGCCGGGGCATCCAAGCCAGTCGACATTATGCTGCAGCATGTGGATGCTGTTTCCATTGCGGTTCTATTAACCCCATTCGCAAAAATCGGGGGGCAAAAAGGCGCGAAGCGTCGCGGCAGTGATCTTTCCGACGACGAGGAGCTCGAAAAAATCCAGATCGAACAAGGACGGGCAACCATTGACCGTCTGGTCGAAGCCAACGATTTCGATCCTGAAGTTTCCGAAATGCTGCGCAATGTGCTCACGCTTTCCGAAACGCTGACTCGTGAGATCATGGTGCCGCGCACCGACATGATTTGCATCGAGCGAGACGAAACGTTGGAGAATATGCTTAAGCTTTGCTCCCGTTCCGGATTCTCACGTGTGCCGGTCATCGGCGACGATGTGGACGATCTGGTCGGCGTGGCTTATTTGAAAGATGCCGTGCGCGCGACGGCCTTCAACCATGCGGCGATGACACGCGAAGTCGAATCGATAGTTCGTGACCCCATGCTCGTGCCGGAATCCAAGCCGGTCGACGATCTTTTCCACCAAATGCAGCGCACACGCCAGCATGTCGCCATTGTGGTGGATGAATATGGCGGAATCGCGGGCATGGTCACCATCGAAGATGCCATCGAGCAGATTGTGGGCGAACTGGAAGACGAACATGATCGCACGCAACATGCCGATCCGGAACGGATCGGTGACAAGAAATGGAGCATGCCCGCACGCACGCCTATCGCCGACTTGGAAGAGATTTTCGAAATCGACATTGACGAGGATGATGTCGACACCGTTTACGGCTTGCTGACCAAGCTGTTGGGACGTGTGCCGATCGTCGGATCCTCCGCAGTCACTCGAGGCTTGCGCATGACCGCGGTCGACTCCGCAGGACGCCGCAAAAAAGTGTCGACCATTGTGGTGGAGCCGGCCCACGTCGAGGGCGTGGACGAAACTGAAACACGTAACGAAGAACATGCGGATGATGCCGAAAAGGCATCCGACAACGATAAGGATTCCAAAGACAAGCATGACTGACGCAGCAACAACCGAGACGACTTCCGACCATTCCGATTCCGCCACGCCCGTTCCATATCGGTCCGGTTTCGTTGCCGTGGTCGGGCGTCCTAACGTGGGCAAGTCGACGTTGATCAACGCGTTGATCGGTACGCAGATCGCCATCGCATCATCTCGCCCGGAAACCACTCGTAAAGCCATTCGTGGCATTTTAACCACGGATAATGCGCAGATCGTTTTGGTTGATACGCCTGGCATCCATCGACCGCGCACACTACTTGGGCAGCGTCTGAACGATGTTGTGGACGAGTCGCTCGCCGACGTGGACGCCGTTGCTTTCCTGCTGCCTGGTAATCAGGAGATTGGTCCCGGCGACAAGCGCATTTTGAGCCGTCTGCGTTCTGATTTCGCAGTCAAGCGAGATGATGGCACATTCAAATGGAAGGTGCCGCTGGTTGCCATCGTTACCAAGATTGACGAATTAAGCCGTGACGGGCTGATCAATAAGCTCATTGAAATCAACGAATTCGCCGACTTCACCGATATTGTGCCAGTCAGCGCGCTGAAGCATGACAATCTTGCGGAAGTCAAGAACGTGCTTATCGAGAACATGCCGGAAGGCCCGCAAATGTACCCGGCCGAGCAGATCACCGAAGAGCGTCCGGAAGAAACCATTGCGGAACTGGTCCGTGGCGCTTTCCTGGAAGAATTGGATGACGAGTTGCCGCATTCACTGGCCGTAGTCGTGGATTCCATCGAATATCCGGAAGACAACGATAGTGGCGAAGCTTACGATGGCAAAGCCCACGTGATTGTGTCGATTTATGTGGAACGCGATTCCCAGAAACCGATCATCATCGGCAAGGGAGCGGAACATCTTGTGCGTGTCAAGAAGAAGTTGCGTACGCCGGTCAACCGTATTGTTGGACAGAAAGCCAAACTCGATTTGCATGTCAAGGTTGCCAAGGGATGGCAGTCGGATCCTAAACAGCTCGAGAAGCTAGGCTTCTGATCTGCTTAGGATCCGCTTCGCAGCGAAGCTGCTCACTTCACCTAAGGACAGTCCACTGGACTGTCCTTTTGACGGTTCAGCCAAACAGCTCGAGAAGCTAGGCTTCTGATCTGCTTAGGATCCGCTTCGCAACGATTGCGTGGAAAATAATAAATGAGGTCTGATTCCCGTAGGAGTCAGACCTCATTCTGCTGTTTCGAAGACTACTTCTTCTTGGTGTACATCTGCGTATTCAGCAAAGTGGCATAACGCTTGATGACCTTCGGACGAATCACCTTCATGGAAGCGGTCATCAAACCATTCTCCTGAGTGAATTCCTCCGGCAGAATGATGAACTTACGTACGGACTCCGCACGGGAAACACCTTCGTTGGCCTGATCGACCCACTTCTGCACTTCCGCACGGACGGCGGCATTGTTGGCGGCCTCCTCCATGGGTATGTCGCGATTCAGCCCCTTGCTTTCCAACCACGGACGCAAGGATTCCTCGTCAAGCGTAACAAGTGCGGAAATGAATGGACGCTTGTCGCCAAGCACCAAGGCCTGGGAAACGAATTCGCAACGCTTGATAACCTCTTCGATCGGACCGGGCGAGACATTCTTGCCGCCTGCGGTGATGATGAGATCCTTCTTACGTCCGATGATATACAGGAAGCCGTCATCGTCGATACGTCCCAAATCGCCGGTACGATACCAGCCGTCTTCAGTGAATGAATCCTCGGAGGCTTCCTCGTTCTTGTGGTACTTCGGGAACACGGCGGTACCCTTGACCTGAATCTCCTCATCTTCGGCGATACGCAGCTCGAAGCCAGGGAAAGCCACGCCGACGGAACCCTGATGATAGGGCACACCAAGCGGATTGAACGCGCAAGGAGCCGTGGTCTCGGTCAAGCCATAACCCTCATACACGGGCACTCCGGCGCCACGGAAGAACGCCATAAGTTCCGGGTCAAGAGGAGCGCCGCCCGCCACGATCCACTGGGCACGTCCGCCGAGCACCTCGCGTAGCGAAGCGTAGACCACCGGGTCGAACGCCATACGGCGAGCCTTGGCCAAAGCTCCGGCCTTACCCTTCGCACTGACCTCCTTCATGTAATTCTGGGCTGCCACAACGGCTGCGGCGAACGCCACGCCCCTGGCGCCATGACCAGCCTTCTGCGAGGCCGCGTTATACACCTTCTCAAGAACACGCGGAACAACGATCATGACGGACGGCTTGGCGACCTGAAGATCGGCGATCAGCGTCTTGATGCCCTGCGCGATGTAAATATGCAGTTCGCTGGCTACGCAAATGTAGTTGATGGCACGTGCGAAAGAGTGCGCCTGTGGAAGGAACAGCAGCACGCTGTTCTTCCTCTCATGCAGCAGTTTCGGCATATACGCCGGAAGATTCAACGCGGTGGTGCAATAATGCTCATGGGTCATCTCCACACCCTTCGGCGCGGCGGTGGAACCAGAAGTATACACAATGGAGCACAGGTCGGTTTTCTTGATGGAAGCGATGCGCTCGTCAAGCTCTTCGTCGCTCACGCCGGAGCCGTAGGCCATGATTTCGTCGAGACCGCCGTTCTCGAAGCAGATAATGTGTTCCAGTGCCGGGCATTCCTTATCGGCACCATCGGCTTTGGCGCGCATATCGGTGGTCTCGACCACCAGCAGGCGGGAATCGGAATTATTGACGATATTACGGATCTGCTCCGCGGAATCCGTGTCGTAGATCGTGGCGAGCACACCACCACATGCCATGACGGCCGCGTCGAACACATCCCACTCGTACGAGGTACGGCACATGAACGCCACGCCGTCGCCCTTCTTAAGACCGTAATGCATCAGACCCTTGGCGATCTGACGAATATCGGCGAGCACCTCGTTGCCGGTTTTGGTCACCCATTCGCCGTTCGTCTTATAGGTGTAGAGCGGCTCGTCACCCATACGCTCGGCTCGATCGGCGTAAATATCGTAGATGGTGGTGCCCTCGTCCAGCGGCGGCTTGCCCTCGGTTTTGGTGGTCAACAGACCGGTTTCCGGATCGAGGAACGTGGTGGATGGGAATCCTTCGCCCCATTCGACGGTGTGCGGAAGGTCGATATGGCCGTCGGGGGAGATGATGTTGTTCGGATCGTTGTAATCCGGAGTGTTGCCGGAATCGTCGCTGACGGGGTGAACGAAGTCACCTCCCAAACGCAGTGCCTTCTGCGCAAGATTTGCAGCTCGCTTGTTCAAAGAGGTGATGACGGACACGTGACTCTCCTACACATTTAAATCCAATATCTGTAGGAATGATAGACCCATGAATGCGACACGTCACCTTACGGTAGCGTAGGGAAAGTGCGCATCCAGCGGGGCCTGCGTAAAGGAATTGCCATGCGATGCCATTCAATAGGTGAACTTTTCTTCATACAAAGGTGTGACCTACGTTACACTGGTGCGCTGTATCTGTTCATTTTGATTTCTTTAACGAGGAAGAAAGGGCACCTATGGCTGAAACAGCTGAAGCCACCGTGGTCTTCGGAGTTCTCAATGAGACCTCCGAACACGAGTCTCGTGTTGCTCTGACACCGGATATCGTAACGAGGTTGCGTAAATCGGGTGTTAACTGCCTGATCGAATCCGGTGCGGGCGTCGCATCGCATTATGTTGATGAGGATTATAGTAAGGCCGGAGCGCAGGTCGTCTCCGCCGATGAAGTGATTGCGCGTGCCGACGTGCTTGGTTTCGTCGATCGTCCGAGCAGCGCGCTGCTCGGACGCGTTAAGCAGGGTACCTGGATTATCGGTATGCTCGGTTCGTTCACCGACGCCGATTATGTCACTGCGATTGAAAAGGCCGGTCTGGTCGGTGTTGCCATGGAGAAGCTGCCGCGTCAGTTGAGCTCCGCGCAGTCTATGGACGAGATGACTTCTCAGAATTCCGTAATGGGTTATAAGGCGGCCATCGTGGCGGCCAACGCGTACGGTTCGTTCCTGCCGATGATGACCACCGCCGCTGGCACGATCCGCCCGGCCAAGGTGCTTATTCTTGGCGCAGGCATCGCGGGTCTGCAGGCCATCGGCACCGCCAAGCGTCTTGGCGCGGTTGTCACCGCGTACGATGTGCGTCCGGCTTCCAAGGGCGAAGTTGAATCCTTGGGCGCGAAGTTCCTGGATCTGGGTCTTGACTTCTCCAAGGGTCAGGGCGAGGGCGGCTATGCCCGTGCGCTGAGTGCCGAAGAGCAGGCCCAGCAGCAGGCTGCCGTCGATCAGAAGGCTGCCGGCTTCGATATCGTCATCACCACCGCCAAGGTTCCCGGCCGCAAGCCTCCGGTTCTGCTGACCAAGGCTGGCGTGGCCGGACTGCACCGTGGCGCTGTGATCGTCGACTGCGCGGCAAGCGACCTCGGCGGCAACGTCGAAGGTTCCACCGTCGGCACCCAAGTCACTGAAAACGGCGTGACCATCATCGGCGCTCCGTACCTGTCAAGCGGCGTTTCCACTACCGCATCCAACCTGCTGAGCCGCAATGTGGCCGATGTGCTTGCGCATTTCGTGCGTGACGGCAAGCTGGCCATCGATCTGAACGAAGAGCTTGACAACGCCATGGTCGTGGCCGGCCGCGGCGAGGAAGCCAAGAAGGAAGGGGAGTAAGCAATGGATATCGTTGTTGCGATTACTCTGTTCGTCCTCGCGCTGCTGATCGGCGTTGAGGTTATCGGCAAGGTGCCGGCCACCTTGCATACTCCGTTGATGTCGGGCGCGAACTCGATCCACGGCATCGTCATCGCCGGCGTTGTTATCGTCGCCGCGCATGCCACCAGCCCGCTCGCCTGGGTGTTCATCTTCCTGGCTGCAGTGCTGGGCACGATGAACGTGGTCGGCGGCTATGTCGTCACCGACCGCATGCTGGAGATGTTCAAGTCCGACAAGGGCAAGAAGAAGGAAGAGGAGGCCAAGTAAATGGGTACCATGGCTGAAATGCTGAGCACGCCGCTCGGCGTCATCGAATGGTTCGTCTATCTGCTGGCCGCCGTGATGTTCGTTATCGGCCTGCACTTGATGAACTCTCCGAAGACCGCTCGCAAGGGCAATATGGTCTCCGCTGTCGGCATGATCCTTGCCGTGGTCATGGCGTTCATTGTGCTGTTCGCAGGTGAGATCTCCAACGGATTCCAGCATGGCGTTGCCGTTGTGCTGCTGATAGCCGGCATCATCATCGGTGCCGTCGCCGGTGTGGTTTCCGCCAAGAAGGTCAAGATGACCGACATGCCGCAGCTCGTTTCCGTATTCAACACCGTGGGTGGCGGCGCCGCCGCGCTTGTGGCTTTGAACGACATTCTGACCTCCGAGGGCACGCCTTCCATCGTGGTGTTGATCACCGCTGGTTTGGGCATCATGATCGGTTCCGTCACGTTCTCCGGCTCTCTGATCGCAGCCGGCAAGCTGCAGGGCATCAAGTGGGTGAAGAAGCTGAACTTGCCGGGCAAGGGCTTCTGGAACATTCTGTTCGCCGTACTGACCGTCGTATCCTTCGTCATGCTGTGCGTGCAGCCGGGCCAGCGTCTGCTGTGGTCCGTGCTCACCACCGTGTTCGCGCTGTGCTACGGTCTCGTGTTCGTCATCCCGATCGGTGGCGCCGATATGCCGGTGGTCATTTCCGTACTCAACGCCTGCACCGGTACTGCAGTGGCCATGTCCGGCTTGGCTATCAATAACATCGCTCTGATCGTGGCCGGCGCACTGGTTGGTGCCGCCGGTGTGACCCTGTCCATCGCCATGTCCAAGGCCATGAACCGTCCGCTGCTGTCCGTGCTTGCAGGCGGTTTCGGTGGTGCCAATGCCGCCGCTGGCGCTGGTGAGGGTCCGGAAGGCAGCATGAAGGAAACTTCCGCGGACGATCTGGCCGTACAGCTCGTATACGCCGAAAAGGTCATCTTCGTGCCGGGCTTCGGTCTGGCCCAGGCTCAGGCCCAGCGCGAGCTTGCTGATCTTGGTGTGCTCCTCAAGAACCACGGCGTCGAAGTCTCCTACGCCATCCATCCGGTGGCAGGCCGTATGCCTGGCCACATGAACGTGCTGCTCGCCGAAGCCAACGTGCCGTACGAGGAGCTCGTCGATCTGGATGACATCAATCCGCAGTTCCCGCAGGCCAACGTGGCTCTTGTGGTCGGCGCCAACGATGTGACCAACCCGGCCGCACGCAAGCCGGGCACCCCGGTCTCCGGCATGCCGATCCTCGACGTCGACAAGGCCCAGAATGTGGTGGTCATGAAGCGCGGTCGCGGTACCGGTTATGCCGGTATCCAGAACGAACTGTACTTCGAAGACAACACGCAGATGCTTTTCGGCGACGCCAAGGCAAGCCTGCAGGCCGTTATCGCGGCAGTCAAGGAGCTCATCAACTAACAGCTGAAACGTTGCGTTGATGCTTTTCCTGAAAGGTCTCTTCCGGTGAGGGAAGGGACCTTTTTGCATATGGTGATTTTCGTAAGATCAGGTCTGTTGCATGCGAATTGTGAGTTATCCACAGTCGTTATTCGCCTGTGGATATGGGTGGAGTTTTCCACATATCCACAGATTTTCAAGGTTCGGTGGCGCAAGATGATTTGAATATGAGACAGTAGGTGCACCCTACAACAAAGGAGTTGCACATGGCGGAAATAATCACTGGCCCGTTCCATATGGATGAACAGGGATTTTTGGCAACGATCGAAGAACTTATCAAGCGGTTTGATGGATACAGTTCTGGCAAATATCTTGCGGAATTGGGAAAAATCCACGATGAATACGGTGAGATCGGATCTCTTTCGCTTTTTGACGAAAAAGTCTGTGAACTGGGGAAGGAATTATTCTGCAGCACATCATGGGTGGCGAATCTGGCGTGGGCCATGATTTCGTTCGATTATGATCTGGTTGAGCATGATGCGAATTTTCTTGATGGATGCCGTAACATCGTGCGTAAGTACGGTATGAGCGTTTGGCTCTATGAAATGATCAATGACGCTTCGATAGCGGTGGCTTTGCAAAGGCCCAGCAGCAGAATGCCATTCCAGATTGGATTGACCTACACCAAGGATGTGTTTCGGAGAAGCAAGAAAAAGGGTGGAAAATACGCTACCAGCAAAAAGAAGAGACTGGCCTGCATGGCTGAATATTTGCAGGAAGTATATTGGCTGGCCGCGTACAGTCTGCTACGTTGGGGTGAGGAAGAGCCGCGTGCGGCCGATGTTGCGTTGATGGTGCTTGGATATGGCGGTATCGGCATGTGCATGCTGAGGGACGATCCGAAAGTAGTGGATTCCGGATGCGATGAAGACTTCTCCTATCGAAATCTGTGCGACCATCTGCGCGATCTTAGAATTCAAGCCGATCTGGACTATGCTTGCAATGCCGACCTTGCCGAATCCATGTTGCTTGAATATCCCGCGTGTATGGATGCGCGATATCTGTACGATGCGGGGAAAATCGTGGAAGCGTATCGTGCTTTGTGGAACAAGCAGACTGAATCAGCTTCGCAAATCATGGAACGCGTTTACCAGAAGGGCGCGTATCAGGTGACGAACATTTGGGAGGATCCGCTGTACCTGCATGATCTTGCCCTGTCGCTGTTGGGGGCAGTCGGCTCGCGGCCCCTTACTGAAGGGTTCCGGACTCGTGATGACAAGATGTTCCAGCAGGGAGTGGAAAGTCTGAGACGAACGACTGAATCCGTTAAAGGGATGGGGTTGGCGATGACATTGGGAGGGTATATCTGCTTCCCGGAACCGGAAAGTAGGGATGATGCGCTTTTCGCACCGCGAAAGGAGAAGAAACGATTAATGGACGCCTGTAACGGGCTTAGGGATTTGTCGGCAATGGTTGCGCTCTACCGTTTTCCAAGGGATATCGAATCCCTGCGTGCAACGCGTGCGCTTCTCGCTCATGACGCGAAGGGATATATCGATCTGATGGGTCCATACATGGGAAGCGCGGATGAGACGGGAGGAAACGAGGGGAGGCCGGTTTCAATCGGCGACTGATCGGCCTCTCAGATCGCGAACGTCAAAGCGTATGCATCATGGTTGTGCCGAGATTGAATGGCGGAACGTTCAGATGAACTTTGTCTCTTCGATCTCGGTGCATGCTATGCCGTATTGCTCCAACAATTCGCGAAATGCTTTTACGTATCTATCTGTGGCGAACTTCTGTGTGAATGACAGACAGAAGTTCTCGTTTACGTAATTCACTTCCACCAGCGTGGACGTCCAATCCGCATAGGCGTAACAATTTTGGACATGCCGTGCCAAAGAACCCCGATCGAACATTCCTGTATAACTGATGTCAGCCGTTGAACATCGCATGCTGATAACTTGTCTGCACATCTGTTTCTGGGCTTCCAGATTCGGCAGGCTCTCAAGATAGTGATTCAGCCAAGTGGTTCCTGCCAGCTTGGGAATCAGTGTTTCAATATCGCACTCGTCTACCTGTTCATGGGGCATTTTCAGCTTGGTCCGGCAGATGCGGTCCTTGGCACAATCTTTGCACAGACCATCAGTGTGATCGTCGCGCTGGTGGTGATTCGTTGCAAGCAGAAAGGCATTCGTTTAAGGAAGGCTGATTTCAAGCCGAATCGCAATATGTTGGGCGGCATTCTCAGCATACGGACGTTCGTATATCGGCTTCATTACCCTGCCTTACTTGGAAATCGTATCGTCAAGGTGCGCAAACAGTGGGCGAGCCAACCATGCCAAGGGTAGTGATGCCAGTGCTGAAATCAGCAGTATAAGCCAAACCGTGCAATGTGCGTGCAGCCATCCGTAAAGCATTTGCCCGAGTGGCTGGGCGCATATCGTCAATGATGAAATAATGGCCATGACCTTGCCTGTAAGCGCGGTTGGTGTCCTCATCTGAATAGATGGTACGAGAATGAGGTTCAAGAAATCAACGGCGATTATGACTGCCGCAGTGCAGAGCACCAGCATGATGAGCTTGGTTTGCGTTGAACATGGAAGCAGGAAGGCGATGGCCGGTGGGAGCAGCATAAGACTTTCCACGAACAACAACGAAGGGGCGTTTCGTGATTTCAAACGGTTGGCGAAACAGCCAGCGATGAATGTTCCCGCTATGCCGGCAATGCCGATAATGCCATCGCATAGACCATATGTCGCCGCATCGTAGCCTAACGTAGTTCGAATAATGTAAGGAAAGCTTACTGAACTGAATCCAGTCAGTATCAGATTGATCCATGTGCAAACACCGGCTAATCGTGCTACGGTCGGCTCCTTGCGAAGCAGGAAAGCGGTCGCCGAATGCATATCGCCAATGATGACGTCGAGCAGGCAGATGCCGGCATCATCTTGATTCGATAGGGGCTTTGCGAGTCTGATGAAGCATTCAACCATGGCTGCCGACATAAGACATGCTGCGGTGATGAGCATCATCGGTCGAATGCCGACCAGCCCGTACATCACGCCACCTAGGAAACTCGGGAGTAATTGGCTGAGCTGCTGCACTTGGTTGATGATGGCCGCGCCTCGGCGAAGATCAGTGGAGGACTCTCTTCCGATGATTTGTGGCAGTGCGGATTGCACGACGGGAGTTTCCATGGCATCGAGTACTGCCAACACTACCTGCATGATGGCGATGGCGAGAATGTTGAATCCGGATAGTGCGAAAAACACAGTCGCGAGCAGTGTGACGATTCCTGAGATGATATCGAGCGCCACCATCATGGCACGTTTGCTTACTCGGTCGGCCATAACACCTCCGAATGGGCTAATAAGTATGGTCGGAATGACGGATATGGCCAGCACGGTGGCGAAGGTCGTGGATGATGCGGTTTCGTCCAGTACCCACATGGACATGGCAAATCGGAGCATGGTATTGCCGAACAAGGAAATGCCTTGACCGAGTACAAGCAGGATGAAGTTTGCGGAGCGCAAGCTGGATTGGAGTGTCTTTGCTGACGAGTTTTTCATGACTATTCCTTTCGATACCGACTGACGGTATGTAAAAAAAGGTACAAATAAAGATAGATTGACATTGCCGAGCTTTTATTGCGGATTACTGGCGAGTAGGAAGAAGCCTTCCGCAAGCCGATCTTCCATATCACTGTCGTGATCGATAAGTGGAACTCCGAGCGAGTCCATAATCAATCCAAGACAGTGGATGCGATGCTTGAATTCACTTAGGGTAGTGATGGGGTAGAAGTTTGGGGCTAGCCAGTAATTGAACAGCAGTGAAAAAAGTTCCGCGGCTTCTTGAGGGTATTCGGTTGTGATTGAACCGTCCCTTAACCCCTCCTGGATGAAGTCGTACGCGATTTTGGTGCTGTCGGTTCGCCAGATGCGAAGATTTTCGGCGAGGATTTTCGGGTCGTTCAGCAGGGGAAACGCATCGCGCATGAGGGTCATATGTTCGGTGTCGGTAATCTGCATCATGAGCGAATTGCGTAGTTTCTGCAATCCGTTTCGTGAGCCATCCTCTTGATTTGCCTGGGGAAGAAGTCGTTCGTTGTCGGAATCTACCAGCGCATGCAGCATCGCTTCTTTGTTTTTGAAATGATGGTAGATAGCGCCTTTGCTGAGGTCTTCGAGCTCGTCGAGAATATCTTGAATCGTGGTGCGCTCATACCCCTTTTGCGCGAACAGCTTTTTCGCGGCGTCAAGGATTCGCTGTCGCGTCACTTCAGGGTGCGCATTGCGCGCCATATGCCTCTCCTTCGATGATGGAGTCGAATACACCGACATTATACATACCGTTGGTCGGTGTGGTATGTCGGACACTTCCCAGCTCGGTCGAAGAGGTACCGAAAGAATCTCTGCAGATTTCTGCGAAGAAACCTGAATCTGCGTTGCCGGGGTGCGGGATGTCTGTCTTTTCTGCGGTTGGTGCATGATTGGGTGTCCAAGGTCAACTTGAGTGAGTGACGGCTGGGTTCCCGAAGGGAATAAGACCCTGGTTCCTATATGCCTTTTTATGGCATGGGGCTTTCGGTGAAGAACGATTGCATCCGATGTGAAAAATCCCACAAATCCGGCCCACGTCCTGCTCTAGAACTTCAAAACTGTTGCCAATACTGGAAACACGCCGTATATAGTGTTTGAAAATGTGACGAGACACTGTATGTTGTGGTCTTGATTTTTATTTTCGTTCGGATAATGTGTGCCACATACCAACGACGTACGGTCGTGAAAGGACGTGGAACATGAACATTACGTTATACACCAAAGCAAACTGCCCGCAATGCACGGCGACGAAACGCCAATTGGACAAACGAGGCCTTCCCTATACGACTGTCGACATTACGGCCAACGCACGTATTTCCGACAGATTGCGGAACGAAGGATGGCGGCAGATGCCAGTCATCATCGCAGACGACGAATCCTGGTCCGGGTATCGTCCCGACAAAATCCACGAGCTGGAGGCTCGCTGCCGGTGAGTGCGTTGGTGTACTTCTCGTCGGCATCGGGCAATACGACACGCTTCGTCGAAGGATGCCGATTGGATGAATTCGGCATTCATACAATGCGCATCCCGCTGCGGCCGGACGAGCCGGAGCTGCATGTGGATGAGCCCTACGTCTTGCTGACACCCACATACGGCGGAGGAACAATCGGCAAAGCAGTGCCCGTGCAAGTCAAACGATTCCTCAATGATGAACGCAACCGCAGTGGCATCATCGGCGTCATCGCATCGGGTAACACCAACTTCGGCGAAGCCTACGGCATCGCAGGCGACATCATCGCGGCTAAATGCCGCGTGCCGCTACTCTACCGGTTCGAACTGATGGGCACTTCAGAAGACACCGCGACCGTGCGCGAAGGACTGCGCAGATTTTTCGACGAATACACACAACAGGAACAACGATAACCATGCCAGAAGATTCAACGACACCACACGCAGTAACCGACGTCATAGCCTCCTACGATCGCGCCCATGACTGGCACTCGCTCAACGCGATGCTGAATCTCTACGACAAGCAGGGGCGCATCCAATTTGATAAAGACATCCAAGCCGTACGCGAGTACGTCGAAAAGCACGTGCTGCCGAACACCGTCCGTTTCAACTCCACACAAGACAGACTCAGCCGGCTCATCGCAGACGGCTATTACGACGAATCCGTATTTGCCCAATATGATGCCGAATTCCTTGACAGGTTCTACCGCAACGTGGATGACTGCGGATTCGAATTCGATACATTCCTCGGAGCTTTCAAGTTTCACCGCTCATACGCATTGAAAACCTTTGACGGCAAACAGTACCTGGAGAACTTCCCGCAACGTGCGGCCGCCGTTGCGCTCGCGCTTGCCGCCGGCGACCATGCGGCCGCCGAATCGTATTTCGAAGAACTTATATCAGGACGTTTCCAACCGGCGACGCCCACTTTCCTCAACCTCGGCAAAGCGCAGCGCGGAGAGGCGGTCAGCTGTTTTCTCGTACGTATCGAAGACAACATGGAGTCCATATCGCGTGGCATCAACGCCGCATTGCAGCTGAGCAAACGAGGTGGAGGCGTCGCGCTGTTGCTTAGCAATCTGCGCGAGGCCGGCGCGCCCATCAAGCGCATCAAACACCAGTCCAGCGGCGTTGTGCCTGTGATGAAACTGCTTGAGGACTCTTTCAGCTACGCCAACCAGTTGGGCGCTAGACAGGGTGCCGGTGCGGTGTACCTCAACGCTCATCATCCGGACATCGTGCATTTCCTCGATACCAAACGCGAGAACGCGGATGAGAAGATCCGTATCAAATCTTTGGCTCTTGGAGTAGTGATACCCGACATCACATTCGAGCTGGCGAAGAGACACGAACCTATGGCCCTGTTCAGCCCATATGACGTCGAACGCGTCATGGGTAGACCCTTCGCCGATGTCTCCATCAGCGAAAATTACCGGAATATGGTGGACGATGAACGCATCGGGAAAACCTACATCGACGCACGAGAGTTCTTCATGACTTTGGCCGAATTGCAATTCGAATCCGGATACCCGTACATGGTGTTCGAAGATACTGTGAACCGAGCCAACCCGATCGACGGACGAATCGCCATGAGCAACCTGTGCTCGGAGATCCTCCAAGTGCAGGAGCCAAGCACCTATCATGAGGATCTGTCCTACAATCACGTGGGACGTGACGTGTCCTGCAATCTTGGATCGCTCAACATCGCCAAAGCGATGGACGGTGATTTGGGACGAACCGTGGAACGTGCGATTCGCGCATTGACCTCGGTGTCGGAACATACGGACATCGCGTGTGTGCCATCCATCCGACGCGCCAACGACGAAGGTCATGCCATCGGCCTGGGACAGATGAACCTCCATGGATTCCTTGCCAGAGAATCGATCATGTACGGTTCACCGGAAGCCCTCGACTTCACCGACATGTACTTCATGACCGTTGCATACCATGCCTACCGTGCCTCGCATGAGCTCGCAGTCGAACGCGGAACACGGTTTGCAGGCTTCGAACGGTCCGCCTATGCGAAGCCTGCAGGCGCAGGCAACTATTTCGACAAATATACGAACGGCGAGCGCTCGCTGGCGCCGAAGACCGGGAAAATCGCGTCGCTGTTCGCACGGCGGGGCATCCATATCCCCAACGAGGATGATTGGCGTCGTCTGCGTGACGACATCATACGTGACGGTATCTTCAACCAATATCTACAGGCCGTGCCGCCCACCGGGTCAATTTCGTACATCAATCATTCCACGAGCTCCATCCATCCTATCGCCTCGAAGATTGAGATTCGCAAGGAAGGCAAGATTGGACGGATCTACTATCCAGCTCCGTATATGACCAACGACAATCTCCAGTATTTCGCGGATGCGTACGAAATCGGATGGAAGGCCATTGTTGATACGTATGCCGAGGCAACGCGGCATGTCGATCAAGGCCTGTCGTTGACCTTGTTCTTCCCCGATACGGCGACTACCCGAGATTTGAACAAGGCGCAGATTTATGCATGGCGCAAAGGCATCAAAACGCTGTATTACATCCGCATTCGTCAGCAGGCGTTGTCTGGCACCGAAGTACAAGGCTGCGTCAGTTGCATGTTGTGAAACCTGTGACTTGAAAGGAAAAGAAAAGACATGTCTCGTTTGGTTTACCGCGCGATGCTTCGTCTGACGGCTCCGGACGAATACAGGCGGTTATACGGCCGCGACGATAAGACGACGATTAGAAAGGACGACCATCATGGCGCCGATATCCGTACCTCGACAGAGGATTAAGCTCATTGACCGTGTGAGTGCCATCAACTGGAACAAACTTGAGGATGACAAGGACCTTGAGGTATGGGACAGGTTGACCGGCAATTTTTGGCTGCCGGAGAAAGTGCCCGTCTCCAATGATTTGCCCGTTTGGCGCACAATGAGCGAGGCCGAGCATACGTTGACCATGCGCGTGTTCACCGGTCTCACCTTGCTTGACACCATCCAGGGAACCGTTGGCGCGGTCAGCCTCATACCCGATGCGCTTACCCCGCATGAGGAAGCCGTCTATACGAACATCGCGTTCATGGAGTCAGTGCACGCCAAGAGCTATTCCTCGATTTTCTCCACCTTGTGTTCCACCCGACAGATCGACGAGGCGTTCTCTTGGAGTGAGGAGAACGAGTATCTGCAAAGGAAAGCGCGCATCGTGCTCGACTATTACGAGGGGGATAGTCCACTCAAGCGCAAAGTGGCCTCCACGCTGCTGGAATCGTTCCTGTTCTACTCAGGCTTCTATCTACCGATGTATTTCTCCGCGCATGCCAAACTCACCAACACCGCCGACGTGATCCGTCTTATTATCCGCGACGAAGCCGTGCATGGTTATTACATCGGATACAAATATCAAAAAGGGCTTGAGCTGGTCAGCGAGGACAAACGCGGCGAACTGCGCGACTACACCTACGACCTGCTCAACGAGTTGTATGACAACGAGGTGGAGTACACGCGCAGCCTCTACGAGCCTGTCGGATTGACGCAAGATGTCGAAAAGTTCCTGCGATACAACGGCAACAAGGCGTTGATGAATCTCGGATATCCAGCGCTTTTCCCACAAGAGATCTGCGACGTGAACCCGTCGATCCTTGCCGCGTTAAGTCCGAACGCCGATGAGAACCATGACTTCTTCTCCGGTTCGGGAAGCTCGTACGTAATGGGCAAATCAGTCGAGACCGACGACGATGACTGGGATTTCTGACTGTATCCCAGACAACCCCGAGGAAAGCAGCTATGGGAAACCGTCACGGGCGAGTTCGCGTCGGATCATCCACGCAGATATCTGCCCGTGACGCTGTCAGGACAGGCACGGACCGTTTCCGGTGTTCCCTCGCATACGATGCGACCGCCGGCCATGCCTCCGCCCGGACCCATGTCGATGAGATAATCCGCGTTCGCGATTACATCAAGATCATGTTCGATTACTACAACTGTCGCCCCAGAAGCCACCAACGAGTCGAACACGCGTAGTAATACCAGCACATCCAACGGGTGTAGCCCGATCGTCGGCTCGTCGAACACGAATACCGAACCGGACTGTCCGCGTCCCATTTCGCTGGCCAGCTTCAGCCGTTGCGCTTCGCCGCCTGATAACGCAGGAGTCGGCTCGCCAAGTGTCAGATACCCCAGGCCAAGCTCATGCAGTGTGGCCAGTTTCGATCGAACGGGGCGTAGGAAATCCAATAGAGGCATCATCTCGTCGACGCTTAGCAACATCAATTCCGGCAGTGAACGGGCGACGCTGTCCGCGCAAACCAATCGAATGTCATCGGCGGTCTGTGCATACCGTGTCCCATGGCAATCGGGACACGTGACGTCAACATCGGGCAGGAACTGCACGTCCAACGAAATGGTACCGGTTCCATCGCAAGTGGAGCAGCGCAACTTGCCCGTGTTGTATGAGAATGCGCCAGGTTTGAGATTCTTCTTATGGGCATCGGAAGTCTTCGCAAACGCACGACGCAGATCATCGTGAACACCGCAATATGTCGCCACGGTCGAACGGATGTTTGCTCCAATGGGCGTGGCATCGATCAGTTCCACTTTCGAAATGCCATCCGCGTCAATCAGACGAATCGAGCTCGGGGAAACGGTACCATCAGCGGCCGAGCGCAACGCAGGGACCAGTGTCTCCAATACCATCGTCGTCTTACCGGAACCCGACACGCCAGACACCACAGTGAGACGTCCTCGCGGAATGTCCACCAATAACGGATGCACCGTATGCACGGTATTCGTCTCCAAATGAATCCGACCCTTGGCGAACATCGCATCTAAGTCAATCTGCGGCCGCGCCCGCTCATGTATTTTGCCACCATCACGCAGAAAAGGCGCTATCTGAGAACCAGGTGCCGTCATAACATCCGCCACCGCACCCTGAGCGATCACATGACCGCCTTCGGCACCGGCCGTTGGACCCATCTCCACCAAATGATCCATCGCGGCAAGCACACGGGTATCATGATCGACCACAACCACCGAATTGCCGTCAGCCACCAAATCGCGCATCACGCCCAACAGTCCATCCACATTCGCCGGATGCAATCCGATAGACGGTTCATCCAGCACATACAGCACGCCTGTAGTGCGGTTACGCACCGAACGGGCCAACTGCACACGTTGGCGCTCGCCGGTGGACAGTGTCGCACCTGCGCGGTCAAGCGACAAATAGCATAATCCGAGTTCCACGAGCCGCTCGGCCGTATCCTCGAACGATTCGCAGATGGCTGTGGCCATCGCACGCATCTCCTGCGGCAATGACTTGGGTACTGAACGCACCCAACGTATCGTTTCGTCAAGTGTCATCGCCGTGGCTTGTGCCAGATTAATACCGAGAATCTGCGGTTGACGAGCCTGCTGTGAAAGCCTCGTACCGGAACAATCCGGACATGGTTGCTCGCTGAGGAATCTCGACACGCGTTTGATACCCTTCTCATCCTTGGCTTTGGCGAGCGCGTTCTCCACGGTATACACGGCGTTGAAGTACGTGAAGTCAAGTTCGGCGAAATCATTGCCTTTCTTCGGTTTGTATAGAATATGCTTCTTGACGGCCGGGCCGTTGAACACGATGTCCCGCTCGGCGTCGGTCAGCTGGTTGAATGGAATGTTCGTGCGCACTCCCATCGCGCCGCACACCTGCTTCATCAGATCCCACATCAACGATCCCCATGGTAATACTGCGCCGGCGTCGATGCTTTTGGTCTCGTCTGGTACCAGGGAAGCACGGTCGACGGTTCGCACGATGCCTGTTCCGGAGCAGGTCGGGCATGCGCCGGCGGAATTGAACGACAGCTGTTCGGCGGATGGTGGGTGCATGAGTTGATTGCAGGATGTGCATCGTATAGGCAACTCGGCCGCCACGTTCATTGTGGGACGGTTGCGTTCGCCACAATGCTCGCAGACATGTGAGGCGCAACGGGAGAACAACAGACGCAGACTGTTGAGCAGCTCCGTCATCGTGCCGAACGTGGATCGCACGCCGGGCACTGAAGGTCTTTGATGGAGGGCGAGAGCCGCGGGCACATGACGTATGTCGACTACCTGCGCTCGACTCGCTTGGGTGAGACGTCGCCTGGTATACGTCGACAAAGCCTCCAGATAACGTCGGGATCCTTCAGCGTATAGCACACCTAAAGCGAGAGAGCTCTTTCCGGACCCGGAGATACCGGCGATGCCGACTAATTTGTTCAACGGAATGTCGACGTCGACGTTCTTGAGATTATGTACACAGGCACCGCGCACTTCGATGCGGGACGGCGGGAAAGCTCCAGATGATTGTTCCATACCCACTACAGTACCTGTGTGGCGGAAAACACGCGGGCAGGGGAACCCTGTTCGTCATGGTATTGCTGCAATTGTGGTATCTGATCCATATATTCGACCGCAACGGAGGGGATGCCATTGTTTTTCACGGCTACCGTCAGCGTACGTGAATCGGAAGGCGATGCGGTGGAATACGGGGAAATGGATTGGGAAAGGAAAGAATCATATACATCGTATATATCAATGGGAAGAAGTTCGCCGGGGAGCGGAACCAGAGTCTGTTCCCCGGCGCAGGGCGGCTAACAAGCGAATGCCCAGAACATCCGCATAAGGCGTTGATGGGCTCATCCGCCGTGTCAGCGTGTTGAACGATGTATCATGCCGCTCAACGTGATGATAAGGCGTTGGCGCCCTTGCCTTTCGTGGCGAGCGTCACGGCGATGATGGATACGAGAGCGACGGCGTACAGTACGGTGATGATCGGAATCAGCGTGCTGTATCGGTGGGCTGCGTCCGTCGTATGGGAGACGACGAAGGACGCCAGCTGGTTGCTGGACAATCCGGCGAACGCCCACGCGCTCAAAGTCAGTCCGTGCACGGTGGACACTGATTTCATACCGAAGTGCTGCTCAAGCAGCACCGGCAGCGTAGAGAAGCCGCCGCCATAGCCGGCGTTGATAAGGAACAGCATCGTCACAATCAGCCATAGGGTGCCGTTGTCAATCGAATGTGTGAAAATCTGCAGCGCGCACACCGCGATGGACATGATGAAAATCACCAGTGCATGACCGGGCTTGCGATGGCCTTGGCCAGACCGAATCCCGCGACGGCGATGCCGGTGGCGAGACCCTTGTTGTCAGCGAACCACAGCATCAGGTTTTTCACCGGCGTCAGATACATGAGGAAAATCTCATGTGAACCTTGACACAGTTTTCATGGCTCACAATTCGAATGCGCGTTTGATGAAGGCATTGACGGTGTTCCAATACAGTTCGGGATCCACGACGGATGCTTCCATATGGCGTGCGTCGGGAACCATGAGCTTTTCTCGATCGATGCTCGAGCACGCTTCGTAATTGATCTTGAGAAAACGTGAGCTCACGATGTCGTCCTGTTCGCCATGAATGAACAGCATCGGAATGACAGTATGTCTGAGCGACTGCAGACAGGTGGCTTCCGAAAAATCGTACCCTGCATAATGTTTGCAGAACAATCCCGCGGCATCCACACATACCGCGGCAAGCGGTTTCGGCAGACGCGACGAATGCCGAAGGCTGTCGATGAACACCATGCGCGCAGACGTGTAGCCGCTATCGACAATCGCGGACACCACATTGCGCGGCAGACGCGGGTCTCCCGTCGTCATCATCACCGTTGCCGCGCCCATCGAACCGCCATACAGCAGGATACGGGCGTCGGCGTCACTCGACGCGATAAGGTCGATCCAATTCAGTAGATCATTGCGTTCAAGCCAGCCCATGCCGACGTACCGTCCCTCGCTCAAGTCTTGGGCACGCTGTGACGGAACCAATACGGTGAAGCCCATGCGGGCGTAACGATGTGCCCATTTCGCGGTTTCCTCCGGTACACCGGTATAACCATGCATGCAGATTGCGTACAGGTGTGGTTTTGGCGCAGTGCAATCCGGATCGAACAGCCATCCATGCAGTCGAAGTCCATCATCGCTGGTAATCGTCACAGGCTGTTTGGCTTGCGCGAACCATTCTCCTGCTTCCTGTGCCTCACCCTGCTGAAGTTTTTCGATACGCTCCGGCGCAATCAGCGATTGATGGAAAACGGAACGTTTCCATTGCGTATCGATGCAGAAATGGAACAGGTATTTCGCAGTCGTAGCCAACGATGCGATACAGGCAGCCGTCACGGCTCCCGTGGCGATGCAAATGTCGCGAACGATTGTGTCATTGTCATGCTTCATTGCTGTCTCGTTTCCTTGCGATTGACGGATTGTTCACAATTACTATCGATTGTACGTGCGTACGGCGTTTTCGTGGGCTTTGACAGATTTTTTCATTTTTGATGTGAGACGTTTTTCGATAATGTCCGCCCTCGCCGTATACTGGTTAACTGTTGTCTTGGCGAGGGAAGCGTATGGCTTCCGTAATCGACTCGGCGTGTGATTGTAGGCTCCTTGTGGGTTGATTCACGGCTCGTTGATGCGCCGAAACAGAATGAACGAATAAAACATAAGGAGAAATAGCCCATGGCTACCACCATTACCCTCGAAGGCGCTGCCCGTACCGAGTTCGGCAAGGGCGCTGCCCGCCGCATGCGCGTCGCCAACCTTATTCCGGCCACCGTGTACGCAGGCGGCGAAGAGCCGGTCTTCGTGCAGCTGCCGATGAAGGAAACCACCCTGTCCCTGCGTCACACCAACGCTCTGTTCACCATCAAGTTCGGTGACGAGACCAAGATGGCCGTCGTCAAGGACGTTCAGCGCAACCCGGTGAAGCGCATCGTCGAGCACGTTGACTTCTACGAGGTCAAGGCCGGCGAGAAGATCGACGTCGAGGTGCCGGTGTTCGTCGAGGGCACCCCGAAGGGCGCTGCCGTCGCATTCGTCGACATTCAGGAGCTCAAGGTTCGCGCCGATGTCGCCAACCTGCCGGAGAAGATCGTGGTCAACGTTGACGGCCTGACCGACGGTTCCAAGGTCTTCGCCAAGGACGTCGTGCTGCCGGAAGGCGTTGTGCTCGACGTCGAGGATCCGGAAGAGTCCGTCGTCACCGTCGAGGTGCCGGAAGACGCTGCCGATGAGGCTGCTCCGGTCGAAACCGCTCCGGCTGAAAACGCTGAGTGAGTTCAGATAGCTTAAGGAAGCAAACTTCCATCTTACGGTTTTGAACAACCGTAAGAGATGATGAAAAAGCCCATGTGCTCAGACGCACATGGGCTTTTTCATACTCGGCAACACCCGTTCTATGAGCTGGAAGACATAAGAGACTGACGGCGCATCCTGCATTCCTTACGCAATATTGATACAACGGGTGGATACGGACGTATACTCGCCTATACGTTCAGTGAACCCGTATGGCACTGTCGGGTACGAAGGGAGCGATTGCGTACTGCCGGAGACGGACTGCGTGACGATCCGTTTTCCCGGCAGCCATCCTGATGCCGCACATTAATGGACTATATCGAGAATCATCATTTGACGGTGGTAGGCTTCCCACGTGAGATCACACTGATCGACAATGATCTGACGCAGGATTCCAGCAAATACGTGGCATGCATCAGCATTCCAATCGAATAACGACTAGCATGACTGACGATGCATGGAAACAATGCACGAGAGACGAAGTGAGACGGTGCGGAAGAGAGAAACATTTGAATAAGCATATTATTCGGCTTGATGTGGTGACGGTGGTATTCCTTGGCGGATGCGTCGGCACGGGACTGCGGTATGCGAGCTCGTCCATTGCGGACGTGGGCGGCTTCCATGTCGGTACGTTCGCGGCCAATATGGTGGCCTGCTTCGTATATGCGGCGCTTTCCGCATGGCTGGGATCTTCCAGTCTGTTGAAAGGCCGTGCAAAAGAATACGTGAATCGTGGATTCGGCATGGGCATGTGCGGAGGCCTTTCCACCATGTCCACGCTCGCATTGGAAGAATTCATGATGATTGACGATCATGCGATTCCCGGAGTCCTCACCTATTGCTGCGCAACGTTCATTGTCGGTTTTTCGCTCGCCTACGCCGGTGCCTTATGCGGTTCGTGGTTGGCGGAACGAAACAAAGACGAACATGCTGACAAGGAGGCGATTCGATGAGCGCAATGCTTGCGATCGGCGTATGCGCATGCGGTGGCGTCGGCGCGGCCGCACGCTATATCTGCGATTCGTATATCAAGGCATTGTGGCGCAAAACGTTCCCGCTTTCGACGTTTGCCATCAATGTTGTGGCCGGTCTGCTTGCCGGCTTGGTGGCGGGATTGTTCGCGGCGAACACCATAAGCCCCGACTGCCGCCTACTGCTCGCAACAGGATTTCTCGGCGGTTTCTCAACGTTCTCAACCATGATGAACGAGACGGTTACGCTCCTGCGCAATGGGAAAATCGCTTGTTTCATCGGTTATGCTCTGGCTTCGATCGTCGTGCCCGTCATGGCCGTTGCGTGCGGTTACTGGCTGGCCTGAGCCAACGTAAACGTGATTCCAAAATCACGTCCGAATGCAGAGACTGGCTTCAGTCCGCGCGTAGCATGCAACCACGCTCGGGGCTATGGGAATCACGTATACCGATGAAAAGAAGTTCACCAAAGAACGGACGCAGCAACTGTTCCGATCCGTCGGATGGGTGTCAGGCAAATATCCGGAACGTCTGTACAAGGCTCTGATGGGATCGTCCACCGTGTTCAGCGCATGGGACGGCGACCGCTTGGTAGGCTTGGTGCGCGTGCTCGATGACACTGAGATGGTGGCTTATATGCATTACGTGCTGGTCGATCCGGAATATCAGGGTCATGGCATCGCAGGCCACCTGGTGGGCATGGTCAAAGAGAGATATCGCGACTACCTTTATATTGAAGTCATGCAGGAAGAAAGCAAGAACGCCACCTTCTACCAGAAGCACGGCTTCTCAATCATGGAAGACGGCGCGGCCATGCAGATCCGCAATCCAGGAGAACGCCGCTGAAACAAGCATCGTGACGCCAACAATCTTATTGCCCCGTCTAATGACGGGGGTATTGCTTTTTCGAGTATCCACCAATACATCGGAGGGTTGGCTTGCATGCTTCACCCGAAAGGATCGCAGCATGACCGGAAGCGACGAACGGAACACGCAGAACGCGACGAGCGTTGGGAAGGCTGCGTTTCCAGCGCCTTCCGCCATGAAGTCTCCTCACCCCAATAGGCGACAGCGGCATGTTGTACTACGACGTCGAAACTACTCGCCCCATCATTCTCACCCACATCCCGCTGTCAGAGACCTGAACGTCATAATGGTGTTTTGGGGAATGAGGCACAGTCATTTTTTGAACAATTCAGAATACGTTCCGAGTCTATAGAGCATCAATCAGGCGTGAGGGCGGCGACTTTTTCGCAGGATGTTTCTTCCTATCTCATATCGCGAACGCTTGTAATCGAAAGAGATTATGATGTGGGAAAGTTACTAACCAGAACCGGTGCCACAAGCACTGGGATACCAACAACCGCGGGCCGCTTTCGGGTGGCTGCAACAAGAAGAAGTAAAGAATGACTGAACAGAATCATCACGATCCGGCAGAGCTTGACAAGCTCACCGAGAAGTTCACCGTGCTCCCGAACGACAACCCGGCATCCGACGCCAAACGTGCCGAACTCATCGACAAGCCGGCATTCGGTCAGGTCTTCTCCGACAACATGGCCCACATGACTTGGACCAAGGGCGAAGGCTGGGGAGACCGCCGCATCGAGCCGTATGCGCCGCTGAAGATGGATCCGGGCGCATCCGTTCTGCACTATGCTCAGGAATGCTTCGAAGGTCTGAAGGCCTACCGTCATGCCGATGGCTCCACCTGGCTGTTCCGTCCGGATGCGAACGCCGAGCGTTTCCAGAACTCCGCCAAGCGTCTGTACCTGCCGGAACTGCCGATCGACGATTTCATCGGTTCCGTGGCCGCCCTCGTCAAGCGTGACGTGAACTGGGTTCCGACCCGCCGCGAGTACACCCTGTACATGCGTCCGTTCATGTTCGCTTCCGAGCCGTTCCTCGGCGTGCGTGCTCCGCAGGAAGTGGACTACTGCGTGATCGCATCCCCGTCCGGCCCGTACTTCCCAGGCGGCGTGAAGCCGGTCAGCATCTGGGTTGAAGACAAGTGGTTCCGCACCGGCCCTGGCGGCACCGGCTTCGCCAAGTGCGGTGGCAACTACGCCGCATCCCTGCTGGGCGAATACACCGGCATCGACCACGGCTGCGAGCAGGTCTGCTTCGTCGACGCCGCTACCAAGACCTACATCGAGGAGCTTGGCGGCATGAACATGATGGTCGTGCACAAGGACGGCCACGTAGAGACCCCGTCTCTGACCGGCAACATTCTGCCGGGCGTGACCCGTCGCTCCCTGATTCAGCTCATCCAGGACAACGGCCACGACGTGGTCGAAACCATGATCGCTCTGGACCAGTTGCTCGAAGACATCAAGTCCGGCGAAGTCACCGAGGTGTTCGCTTGCGGTACCGCAGCCATCATCACCCCGATCGGTCGTTTCAAGTCCGAGAAGTTCGACGTGACCGTTGCCGACGGCAACTCCGGCGAATTCACCGTGAACCTGCGCAACCAGCTGCTGGGCATCCAGCTTGGCGAGATCGAGGATCCGCACAACTGGATGTGGAAGGTCTGCTGATTTCTCGCGACTGACTTTTATGGGTTCTGACCCCGCGTGAGGGCGGAACATATGTTGCTCGACACACTCAAGGCCGTTCGGCCAAGCCTACGGTCGAGCAACACATGTTCCGTCCTCACGCTTTGTCTGTGTACGATGGGAAGTCGCGAAATCCGAAAGTGAGGGAAGGGAAAGGGAAGCATGTCGGTGGCGTTGGAGAGTAATGCCTTCTTTTGGGGGATTGAATATTTGGCGACGTTCTGCTGCGGCATGTGCGGCGGACTTGCCGCCGTGCGCAAAGGCTACGATATCTTCGCGATTCTCGTCACCACATGGCTCACCGCATTGGGCGGAGGAATCATCCGTGACGTGCTGCTGGGCATCGCGCCACCGGTAGGCGTGTCGGATAAAGGACTGGTGATCGTTGCTCTGCTGGCTTCGGTGGCCGTCGCGGTGTGCCATCCCGAAATCAACAGGCTCAAATGGTCCATGCTGTCGTTGGATGCTCTGGCATTGGGATTGTATGCGGTCAACGGTACCAGCAAAGCCATGATGTACCACACGTCAGGCATGACCGCGGTTTTTCTCGGCATGTTCACCGCGCTTGGAGGTGGCCTGATTCGAGACATGCTCATCAACGAAGTGCCGATGGTGATTCGTGACAAACATTGGTATGCGGTTCCATCTGCCGTGGGGTGCGTACTGACGGTGCTTGTCTGCAAAGGCGTGGACGCTGGAATCGTCAGTTTTCCAGCCGAAGTGGTGCTTGATCTGCTGATCGTCGCATTGATGGTCAGCATGCGATTGGTATCGGTGATTTTCGACATTCAGCTTCCGGGAGCGTTGGTGCGTCATAATACATATCTGCCAAGTGAAGCGAAATATTTGAAACGACCGGTCATTCATTCTGATAAGGATTCCGACAAACGCAAGTGTGACAAGCGTAGGTAGCGACAGTGAGATGGTAATTAAACGGAAGACATTTGCGTAACAAAAAATCCCGCAGGAAAAACCTGCGGGATTTTCGTTAGCTGTGAGCTTCTAAAACTCAGAGAGCGTTGATGGCCACGGCAAGACCGGACTTGCGGTTAGCAGCCTGGTTCTTGTGAATCACGCCAGCGCCAGCAGCCTTGTCGAGCTTCTGAGCTGCGACCTTGTAGGCGGCTTCTGCTGCGGACTTATCGCCGGCGGCGATAGCTTCACGGGTGGCGCGAACGGCAGTCTTCAGGCTGGACTTCACGGCCACGTTGCGCTTGTGGGCCTTCTCGTTGGTGAGAACGCGCTTCTTCTGCGACTTAATGTTTGCCACTATTTCTCCAAACGACGTTTTCTATAAGGACATACAAACGATGATGATAACATGGCGCGCGGATAAATTGCCAACGGGCTTAGGAGTGTCGCGACTCACCATGCCGATACTAGCAGTTAGAATCGTTTGCGTCGAATATTTCAAGAGGAGGATGGCGTGGGCCAGCAGCATAACCAGCCCGGTTTCACCGATCAGTCGTTGATTCGCAATTTCTGCATCATCGCGCATATCGATCACGGCAAGTCCACGGTGGCAGACCGTATTCTGCAGCTCAGCGGCATCGTGCCCGAACGTGAGATGCGTGATCGTTTCCTGGATCGTATGGATATTGAGCAGGAGCGTGGCATCACCATCAAATCGCAGGCTGTGCGCGTGCCGTGGACGTTCGACGGCACTGAATATACCCTCGGCATGATCGACACTCCAGGCCACGTCGATTTCACTTATGAGGTTTCCCGCGCTCTCGCCGCATGCGAAGGCGCAGTGCTGCTTGTCGACGCGACGCAGGGCATCGAAGCGCAGACCCTGTCGAACCTGTATATGGCCATCGACCATGATCTGGCCATCATTCCTGTACTGAACAAAATCGATCTTCCCAGCGCGGAACCAGACAAGCATGCCGAGGAAATCGCAGGTCTGATTGGTTGCGATCCTTCCGAAGTGCTGCGCGTGTCCGGTAAAACCGGTGAAGGCGTGACCGAACTGCTCGACCGCATTGTTGCCGACGTTCCTGCACCAACCGGCGATCCGGAAGCTCCCGCGCGTGCGCTGATCTTCGACTCCGTCTACGACTCCTACCGCGGCATCGTCACCTACATTCGTATGGTCGATGGCGAGTTGCGTTCCCGTGAGAAACTGCACATGATGGGTATCGGCATGACCCATGATCCGATTGAAATCGGCGTGATCAGCCCAGACATGATGCCTACGAAGGCGCTTGGTGCGGGTGAGGTCGGTTATGTTATCACCGGCGCGAAAGACGTCAGCCAGTCCAAGGTGGGCGACACCATCACTTCCGCGCTCAAGCCTGCGGCCGATCCGCTCGAAGGCTATCGTGACCCGCAGCCCATGGTCTACGCTGGCCTGTTCCCAATCGACAACGCGCAGTATCCGGAACTTCGTGAGGCGCTCGACAAGCTCAAGCTCAACGACGCGGCTTTGATCTACGAGCCGGAAACGTCCGTGGCGTTGGGTTTCGGTTTCCGCTGCGGCTTCCTTGGCCTGCTGCATATGGAAATCGTGACCGAACGACTGAGCCGCGAATTCGATCTCGACTTGATCTCCACCGCACCGAACGTGCCATACGAGGTCACCGCGGAAGACAATTCCGTGCATCGTGTGACCAATCCGAGCGAATTCCCCGACGGCAAGATCAAGCAGATCGTCGAACCGGTGGTTGCCGCCGACATCATCACTCCGAAGGAATTCATCGGCGCGGTTATGGACTTGTGCCAGGACCATCGTGGACAGATGGGCACTATGGAATATATTTCCGCCGACCGTGTGGAAATGCATTATCGCATTCCGTTGGCCGAAATCGTGTTCGACTTCTTCGACCAGTTGAAGAGCCGCACCAAGGGCTATGCGTCGCTCGACTACCATGAGGACGGCGAACAGTCCGCCGATCTGGTGAAGGTCGATATTCTCATCCAGGGTGAGAAGGTCGATGCGTTCAGCGCCATCGTGCATAAGGATAAGGCGTATTCCTACGGCGTGATGATGACGAAGAAGTTGCGTGAGCTCATTCCTCGCCAGCAGTTCGAAATTCCGATTCAGGCCGCCATCGGCTCCCGCATTATCGCACGTGAGAACATTCGCGCACTGCGCAAGGACGTGCTCGCCAAGTGTTATGGCGGCGATATTTCCCGTAAGCGCAAGCTGCTCGAAAAGCAGAAGGCCGGCAAGAAGCGTATGAAGATGCTCGGCCATGTCGAGGTGCCGCAGGAGGCGTTCATCGCCGCATTGTCGACCGGAGACGCAGGCAACGACCGCGACACCAAAGACAAGATTCGCGCCGCCCAGAAAACCGAAGGCTGATGTTCGAAGCCTACATTCATGTGCCGTTCTGCATACGGCGCTGTGGGTACTGTGATTTCAACACGTATACCGCTGTCGACATGGGAGCGGGCGCTTCGCGTGGCAATTACGCCAATATGGTGATTCGCGAGATGTCAATCGTCCATGATTGGCAGATCGCGCATGGCGTTAACGAACCGGAAGCGGCCACCGTCTTTTTCGGCGGTGGCACTCCCACGATTCTGAAAGCCTCGGATCTGGTCGCCATGTTGAATGCCGTGCGTGACACGTGGGGCATTGCCGACAATGCGGAAATCACCACCGAAGCGAATCCGGACACGGTGAACGCCGATTACGTGAAGGAACTCGCGGACGGCGGATTCAACCGCATCTCTTTCGGCATGCAGTCGGCTGTGCCAAGCGTGCTGAAAACATTGGATCGTACGCATACCCCGGCCAATGTGGCGGCGGGAATCGCAGCGGCAAATGCTGCCGGCATGCGTTCCAGCGTGGATTTGATTTACGGTGCGCCGGGGGAGAGTCTCGACGATTGGCGTGTTTCCGTACGGACGGCGATCGACTTGGGTGTTGACCATATTTCGGCATATGCGTTGACCGTCGCACCGAACACGAAAATGGGACGTCAGATTGCTGTTGGAACCTTGCCTACGCCTGATGATGACGATGAGGCGACCAAGTATGAGATTGCCGACGATCTACTGAGCGCAGCCGGTCTTGAATGGTATGAGATCAGCAATTGGGCACGTCCTGGTTATGAATCGCAACATAATCTTGGCTATTGGCGCAATGTTGATTGGGCGGGGCTCGGTCCCGGCGCACACAGCCATTACGGCAATGTGATGGATGTTGAACAGTCCACGTCGGCTGAAACATCTGAAACGGTCAAATCGTCGGGCTTGCGCAGCTGGGATATTGCGCATCCTCGCATGTGGGGGCAGGCTATCAACGATGATAATGTGCCATGGTCGGGAAGCGAACGAATCTCCAACGAGGAGAACCTCGAAGAAATCATCATGCTTGGTCTGCGCATACGTGAGGGTCTGGATTTGAGTCGCCTTGGAAACATGGTTGATATGGCTCGCATCCAGCCCATGGAAGACGAAGGCCTTATCGTTATCCGTGACGGACGTGTGATTCCAACCCGAACCGGACGCTTGCTCAACGACACCGTCATCGAGCGTTTCTTCGACGCCTGCTCGTTGTAATGCCGATAATCCTCTGACGAATTGGTTTTAGATGATCCATCTTGGTATGGGTGGATACAGTGTGCAGATTGAAACGGGCCTCGGATGCAGGTTGTTGCATTCCAGGCCCGATGGCATAGAGCCTAGAACGAGGCTGTCACCGGATGTTCGTAATCAGCGCATCGTGAGTCCGCCATCGACATGCAACGTCTGACCGGTGACGAAACGAGCGTCCTCGCCAACCAGCATCGCCACACCGCCCGCAATATCATCAGCCGTGGCAAGCCTGCCCAAAGGCGTCTGCGCGATGATGCGCTCGCGGACGTCTTCGGTGGTGGCGCGGCTCGAATCCGTGCCCACGGTCAAACCGGCCGCGATGGCGTTCACCGTGACGCCCCACGCTCCGGCCTCCTGCGCCAGCGAGCGCGTGAATCCGATGAGTGCTCCTTTGGCTGCGATGTAGTCGTGGTAGGGGACGATCGGGCTGTCTACGAGGTTGCTGGAGATGTTGACGATGCGTCCCCATGATTGGCGTCGCATGTAGGGCAGCGCGGTCGTGCAGGTGTTGTAGGTGCCTTTGAGACATCCTTCGAGTTGGGTCGCGTAGTCGTTCCAGCTGGTGTTGCTGAAGGTGTTGCGGTTGCGTGGGTCGAACGAGTAGTGGCTGAGCGCGTTGTTGATGAGGATGTCGATGCCTCCGAAGGTGTTGGCTGTGGTTTGTGCGAGTTCGTTGACTTGGGTTTCGTCGGTCACGTCGGCTTTGCATGTGATGACGCGTCCTTGTGCGTCCGCTTCGTTTTCGATGTGTTGCTTGGTGTGTTGGGCGCGTTCGTCGTTGCTTAGGTAGTCGATGGTCACGTTGGCGCCGAGTTGTGCGAGTCTGAGTGCGATTGCGGCGCCGATGCCTCGGCTTGCGCCGGTGATGATGGCGGTTTTGCCGGTGAGTGTCCGGTGTTCGGATTGCTGGTTCACGTAAGGTCCTTTGGGATTATTCGTAGTCGATGTCGAAGGTGTCGGCGTAACGGTCGGTGTTGCGTTCGATGTCGACGGCTCTGACGAGGTCGAGGATGTTGAATCCGCCGTCGTGGTGCCATCCGGATTTCGCGCGGTTCATTTCTCCGACGGGGCAGATGCGGTCGATGCCGTATTCGCCCACTTGTTGCGCGAGTGCGAACAGTCTGGATGAGCTTGTGGCGATCGCGCAGGTTTGCAGCCACTCGCGGTAGGGTTTCAGTGTGGGCAGCGCGTGTTTGAGTTGGTCCACGGCGACGATGTTAATGGTGCGGTTGAGCGGTGTCCCCAACGAGGGGAGACTGCTGGTATTGGGGTAGTAGAGCACGGTCCAGTCGGTGCCTTGCGGCGATTCGATGACGAACGGTGCCTGTGGGTCGGCCTGTGCGGCGCTGTCTGGAGTCATGGACGTCATGAACAGCGCTTGCATCTCGGTTTGAGAGCGTGCCCTGCGGATGGCGAGGGATTCCGTGTCGGAAGGGGTTGATCGTGGATATTTGCGTTGTTGCGAGTCGAGCTCGCTGGCGAGCAGTTCCGCCGTCTGAGCGGGGGAGATGGCTCCGCCGCGTTCCACGAAGATGGTTTGCGGCGCCAGGCAGCTTTGCTGGTCGTAGGTGGCCACGTCCACGGCCATACGGTGCACGGTTTGCACGTGAGTGTCCGCGCGTAGCGCTTCACGTCCGATGAGTGAGAAGCCGATGCGTGCGCCATAGCTGAGGAACGGTTTGCCCGCGCTCACGCGTGGACGGATCGCCTCGGTGGTGTGCGACGAACCGTAGGCGATCACGGCGTTCGCTTCGCCGATCGCCACGTCTTCAAGCTCTACCGTGCCGCCGCGCCACGGCACTATGGCCAATACGTCGGCGAGATCCGGGTTGATCTGTGTCAGAGAACGAGCGAACAGTACGGGCATCAGCGGTTCGTCGAACGATGATTTGCCGATGATCGCGCTTTTCGTCAGCAGACTCATGGTCATGCTCCATACGGGAATGCCGGGAACATTGCTGGAAAACACGTGGAATGTCAAGTCCGGCCCGTACAGGCGCGTGTATCCGCCGGACTTGTTCGGTCGGTATTCGTCCAGCATGCGCGGGCTTGGCAGTTCGTCATCAAGAAAACGCAATAGTTCGCGTCTGCGGAACATGCGCATGTAACGTTTCAGTTCGATACGCGTCATCGTCGCGTCATAGCCGGTGATGGAGGGAATCAGAGACTCCGCTATCTGGCGACCCTCATAATCGGGATTCGTCCACAATTCCACCGCCTCGCCGATGATGTCGACGATGTGTTCGACGGAATATGCTGCCAATGTCTGCGATCGATTGCAACGCGTTGTCTCGCACAAATCTTGGACAGTCTCAGGCGTGAGTACCGGATAACGCAACGTGACCTCACCGCGGTCGGTGAGAACGCCGCGTGTTTCGAAATCCTCAAATACGAAGCCGCGCGGCGCATGGAAAATGTCGATGACGCTCATGCGTTTGCCGCCATCACCTCGTCGACGGCGATGGAGCAGCCGCGTGCCTCCGCACCCTTCGCACGACCGTTGAGCTCGTAACCGGAATCGGTGCGCACGCCAAGATCTTCGGTCAGAATCGCCAGACAGGAATTCCAATTCGCCAAATCGTAATGCGCGATCACCCCCTGCTCGCCATCGGCGACAGGCGTGAGCGTCGCCGGATCGAGGAACACGGAACGAACCCACGACGGCGTCGCCTTCAGATAATTCGACGAACCATCCGTATAGTACGACAGCAGATTCTGATCGTAAATCTGCGAACTCAACTCCGTCATACCGTACATGTTCACGCAATGCGTGCGTGCGACGCCAAACACCTCAAGGAACTTCGCATACAAATCATCGACGGTCATATCGGTTTTCGTACTCTTGAAACCACCGGTATCGAAAACACGCGAATCCTTCGCCAACGCATAGGTTTTGCCCCGCTCGGCAAGATAGTCAAGCAGATACAGATACGCGGACGAAGCGCCCATCAGCATCACCGGCTCGCCGTCTGCCACCGACTGATCAAGGAACTTTTCCACACCAGCGAAGTCCAAACCATCCTCATGGAAGAAGAAGCCGCTGCCCTCGCTGCCGCACTGCTCCACCGCACGCGTCAGATAACGGGCCAACGAACCATTATGATTCATCTCCCAGGCAGGGGAGAGCACCGCGATACGCATGCGCTCACGGTCAGGCATGATGAAATGACGGAACGGGCCGATCATCGACGCATCCCACACCTCAAGATCAGGATGATAGTTGCGTCCACGCTGACCCGGATGCGTAGTGCCGCTGGTCATGAACACTGCCTCGCAATCATCTTCAGGCACCGAAGTGAGCGTCAGCATCTTGAACCCATCCACCGGCATCGGCGGAATATCCATCCAATCCGACAACATCTGCGGAGTCACCCTACGAGACATGCAATACGCGCGATACTGCATGTTATGGGCAAACTGGAAAGCGAAAATCTTATGTGCGAGCGCGTCGAACGCCTCATCCGGAGCGACCTCGCAACCATACTTTTCGATGAACTCAAGCACGTTTGCCTTGACTTCCTGCGCGTCGGCACCCAACGACATTGATGTCATATGCGGTATTCCTTTCTATAAACGATACTGATATTCGAAAGCAAATCAGATCTGCGACGGAACTTCAGCTTCGCTGTTTCCTTTACGACGATTGATCAGATTCGGCAGGTCGATCAGCAGTGCCTTGAGAATCACCACACAGAACGCCCCAACCAGAATCGAATTGGAGAAGAACACGTGAGCGCCGCCCTCCAAGCCGCTCAACGCGCTCGGCAGCGCGATGCCCAACAGCAGGGACAATCCAATGACCGCCTGGGAACGGTCGTTCGACTCCACCTTGCGCAGCGTATTGAAGCCCGTGCTGATCAGGCTTGCCGCGGCCGGCAGGAAAATGCCGCCGATCACAGGGGAAGGAATCAACGACAATACCGCTCCGGCCTTCGGAATGAAACCAAGAACCACAAATACCACGCCGGCGATGATCACCGGCACACGGGTACGGGTCTTGCCCTCATCCGTGACCTTAAGCAACGCGACATTCTGCGGATACGCGGTAGTGGTGAAACCGCCGATCATCGAAGAAATCGCGGAACCGGCAGCCTCGCCGGCCAAACCATAACGAACCTGACGATCCTCAAGCTTGACGCCCTGGATCTCACTGGCCGCCTGATACACGCCAAGCGCCTCCATAATCGCAACCATATATGCGATGAAGAACGGCACAAACACCGCCGCATCAAAGTCAAAACCGCCATACGGCATAATCTGAGGAAGACCAAACCAAGGCTTCGACGCGACACCGGAAAAATCAGCCATGCCAAATACCATCGAAAGCGCAGTGCCGGCAACCAGAGCAATCAGATAGGAAAGCGCCCTGACCATACCCTTGCCGAACTGGGAAAGCGCCACCACCAGCACGCAAGTCACGATAGACACGGCCAACGTCTTCGGATCGGCAAAACCATCATCGCCGGGAGCGCCACCAAGAAACTCGCTCAACGTGAAACTCGACAGCGAAACGCCAACCAGAAAAATAATCACGCCCGACACCATCGGCGCGAACAGAAAACGCATCTTCTCAATCACACGGGTCAGACACAGCACCAAGAAAATCAGCGAACTGACAAAAATCGACGTACCAGCGGCAGCCAACGAACCAGCAGTGCCCGCAGCGATCATCAACGCATCGAACGCGGCGGACGGACCCTGCACAATCGGCAAACGCACCAACCTCGTGGCCTGAATCAATGTGACCAAACCAGACACAATGAAAATGGCATTCACCATATTTGACGACAACGCCAACGGCAAGCCAATGGCACCAGCCACAAACACCGGATCAAGCCACACATTGGACACCAACACATGCTGCAAACCCAGCAGCACATTCTTCGGAGTCAACTTCTTCGAACCCGAACCAAGCTGCTCAGGCACCTGCGACGCATCAGACACGCCAAATCCCTTCTCTTTCCACGAAACACACGGCCAAACACCAGCCGTCAGCACAGAGAAGACGCGCACGCGCACCGTTCGTAACATCCCTACGCAGGCACTACCCTGTTCAGGTCATAAGGGTCCGGGCAAACGCCCATCTCAGCCACATCGGCTCCCCTGTACTCTTCGGACAACCACCAGCATAACGACACGCATCGATACCGGCAACCACCACAACCCAACACATATCCTCCACATTTTCCCAAGAAAAACAGTCTTGACTTTTCCGAGTATTCGTTATATGGACACGCGAAACGTATTTGATACAGGGGCGCGGTATTCTAAACCACGCATTAAAGAACCGCAAGACTTTTCTTGCCCAAAAACATTGAAGGTGGTTTCGGTGACTTTCCACGCCCCGTTAGATCTCACGATCCATGATTCCCAAGGTATGTACGATCCCGGCGCCGAGCACGACGCCTGCGGCGTGGGTATGGTCACCACCCTCAACAAGCGCCCCGAACGCAAAATCGTCGACGACGCCATCGAAGTGCTCGTCAACCTCAACCACCGCGGAGCCGTAGGCGCCGAAGAAAACACCGGCGACGGCGCAGGCATCCTCATGAGCATGCCCGACGAATTCATGCGCGCCACCGCAGGCGTCGAACTGCCCGAAGAAGGCCACTACGCCGCCGGCATCGCATTCCTCGACCGCGACATCGCCACCTCCGGACAACAAGAACAAGCCATCGCCAAAATCGTGCGCGAAGAAGGCCTCGAAGTACTCGCATGGCGCGTCGTACCCACCAACCCGGACGGACTCGGACTGCAGGCGCTCGCCAGCATGCCCGCGTTCAAGACGCTGGTCGTGGCCGACCCCGAAGGCCAGCTCGCAGGCATCGAACTGGACCGCAAGACCTTCCGCATCCGCAAGCGCGTCGAACACGAGGTGGGCATCTACTTCGCGTCCCTGTCCGCACGCACCATCACCTACAAGGGCATGCTCACCACCATGCAGCTCAAGCCCTTCTTCCTGGATCTTTCCGACGAGCGCATGAAGGCGAAGATCGCCATCGTGCACTCCCGCTTCTCCACCAACACGTTCCCGAGCTGGCCGCTGGCCCAGCCGTTCCGCCAGCTGGCCCATAACGGCGAGATCAACACCATCCAGGGCAACCGCAACTGGCTGTCCGCACGTGAAGGCCGCCTAAGCTCCGAACTGCTCGGCGAATTCAAGCCGCTGCTGCCGATCGCTACCCCGGGCTACTCCGATTCCGGCACGTTCGACGAATGCCTCGAACTGCTGCACCTGTCCGGACGTTCCATGCCACATGCCATCTCCATGATGCTGCCGCCGGCATGGGAGAAGAACGACCAGCTTGACCCCGATGTCAGGGCGTTCTACGAATACAACAATACGCTGATCGAACCGTGGGACGGTCCGGCGCACATCATCTTCACTGACGGCACCCAGGTCGGCGCGCTGCTCGACCGCAACGGCTTCCGCCCCGGCCGCTGGCAGCTTACCGACGACGGCTACATCGTGCTCGCATCCGAAACCGGCGTGCTCCCGGAGAACGCCGAGGAACACATCGTGTCCAAGGGCCGCCTGGAACCGGGCAAGATGTTCCTCGTCGATACCAAGGAAGGCCGCATCATCCCGGACGAGGAGATCAAGAAGTCCCTCGCGTCCCAGCATCCGTACCGTCAGTGGGTCGAAGGCAACACCGTCGAGATGAGCCAGCTGCCCAAGCGCGAGCACGTCAACCACTCCGGCCAGTCCGTGCAACGCCGCCAGCGCGCCTTCGGCTACACCGAAGAGGATCTGAAGCTGCTGCTCGCCCCGATGGCCAACACCGGCAAGGAGCCGCTCGGATCCATGGGCAATGACGCGCCTATGGCCGCGCTTTCCTCCCGCAGCCGCATGCTGTTCGACTACTTCACCCAGAAGTTCGCGCAGGTCACCAATCCGCCGCTCGACTGGGAGCGTGAAAAGATCGTGACCTGCCTTGAATCCGCCATCGGTCCCGAGCCGAACCTGCTGGCCGATTCCGAACTGCATGCCAAGAAGATCCTCATTCCGTTGCCGGTGCTCAACTCCGACGAGATGGCGCAGCTCAAGCGCCTCGACCGCGCCAAGATCCTCGGCGGCTACTATAAGCCGTTCGTCGTCAAGGGTCTTTATCAGGTCGCTGGCGGCGGCAAGGCGCTGAAGGAACGTCTCGACGAGATCTTCCAGGAAGTCGACGAAGCCATCGAAAACGGATCCAACTTCCTCGTGCTCTCCGATCGCGACTCCAACTACACGTGGGGACCGATTCCGTCGCTGCTGCTCACCTCCGCGGTGCAGCACCATCTGCTGCGCAGACACACGCGCACCCAGATCTCCATGGTCGTCGAGGCCGGCGATGTGCGTGAAATCCACCATGTCGCTCTGCTGATCGCCTATGGCGCGGCGGCCGTCAACCCGTATCTGGCGTTCGAATCTGTCGAAGACCTGTCCCGCAAGGGCTATCTCAACGTCGATGCCGAAACCGCGGTGAAGAACCTGACCAACGCGTTGTCGACCGGCGTGCTCAAGATCATGGCGAAAATGGGCGTCTCCACCATCATGAGCTACCGTGGCGCACAGCTGTTCGAAGCCATCGGCCTGAACAAGGACGTCATCGACGAATACTTCACCGGCACCACCTCCCGCGTCGGAGGCGTCGGACTCGACGAACTGGCCGAAGAGGTCGCCATCCGCCATCGCGTGGCCTACCCGTCGCAGTGGACCGCCCGCCCGCACCGCAACCTGCGCACCGGCGGCGAATACAAGTGGCGTCGTACCGGCGAAGACCACCTCAACGACCCTGAAGCCATCTTCCTGCTGCAGCAGTCCACCCAGCGCGGTGACTACGACATGTTCAAGAAGTACTCGGCGCACATCAACGACACCTCCAACCGTTTGATGACGCTGCGCGGCCTGATGAAGTTCAAGTCCGGTCGCAAGCCGATCGACATCAGCGAGGTCGAACCGGCCAGCGAGATCGTCAAGCGTTTCTCCACCGGCGCCATGAGCTATGGCTCCATCTCCCAGGAGGCGCACGAGACCCTCGCGATCGCCATGAACACCATCGGCGCACGTTCCAACTCCGGTGAAGGCGGCGAATCCGAAGACCGCATCAATGATCCGCTGCGCTACAGCAAGATCAAGCAGATCGCATCGGCACGTTTCGGCGTGACCAGCGACTACTTGGTGCACGCCACCGACCTGCAGATCAAGCTCGCCCAAGGCGCCAAGCCTGGCGAAGGCGGACATCTTCCTGGCGCCAAGGTTCCGCCGTGGATCGCCAAGGTGCGTCACGCGACTCCGGGCGTCGAGCTCATCTCCCCGCCGCCGCACCATGACATCTACTCCATCGAGGATCTGAAGCAGCTGATCAACGACGCGAAGATGGCCAATCCGAAGGCCCGCGTGCACGTCAAGCTCGTTTCCGAGTTCGGTGTGGGCACCATCGCCGCAGGCGTTGCCAAGTGCCATGCCGACGTGGTGCTGATCTCCGGTTACGACGGCGGCACTGGCGCGGCTCCGCTCAACGCCATCAAGCACGCCGGCACCCCGTGGGAGATCGGCCTGTCCGAAACCCAGCAGACGCTCGTGCTCAACGGCCTGCGTTCCCGCATCACCGTGCAATGTGACGGCGAGCTCAAGACGGGCCGCGACGTGGTGATCGCAGCCCTGCTCGGCGCCGAGGAATTCGGTTTCGCCACCGCCGCGCTGATCGTCGAAGGCTGCGTCATGATGCGCGCCTGCCAGAAGAACACCTGCCCGCAGGGCATCGCAACCCAGGATCCCGAACTGCGCGCACGCTTCAAGGGCAAGCCGGAACATGTCATCAACTTCTTCATGTTCATCGCCGAGGAAGTACGCGAGCTGCTCGCCCAGCTCGGCTTCCGCACCTTGGAAGAGGCCGTCGGCCATGTCGAATGCCTCGACCAGAACGAAGCGATCAAGCGTTGGAAGTCTGACGGCATCGACCTGAGCAACGTGCTCATGCAGCCGGGACCGGTGCCGGGAACCATCCTGCACCAGACCATCGAGCAGAACCACGAGCTCGACAAGGCGCTCGACAACAAGCTCATCGAGCTCGCGCAGCCCGCCCTTGAGAAGAAGGAGCCGGTGCGCATCGAGATGCCGATCCGTAACGTGTACCGTACGCTCGGCACCATGGTCGGCTACGAGATCACCAAGCGTTACGGCGAGGAAGGCCTGCCTGACGACACCATCGACATGACGTTCCATGGTGCGGGCGGCCAGTCCATCGGCGCGTTCATTCCGCGTGGCGAGACCATCCGCGTGTACGGCGAAGTCAACGACTACGCGGGCAAGGGACTTTCCGGCGGACGCATGGTCGTGCGTCCGGAGGCGGGCATCACCTTCGATCCGCATGAGAACGTGATCGCGGGCAACGTCACCGGCTTCGGTGCCACTTCCGGCCAGATGTTCGTGGCAGGTCGTGCAGGCGAACGCTTCGGCGTGCGCAACGGCGGCGCCACCTTCGTGGTGGAGGGCGTCGGCGACCATGGTTGCGAATACATGACCGGCGGCACCGTCGTGATCCTCGGTCCCACGGGTCGCAACCTCGGCGCAGGCTTCTCCGGTGGCCACGTGTACGTGCTCGACCTTGACATGAAGCAGGTCAACCCGGCTGCCGCCGCCAACGGCGCGTTGCTGTTCGAACCGCTCGACAGTGAGTCGAACGAAATCGTGCACGGTCTGGTCAAGCAGCATGCCGAAGAAACAGGCTCCGCATTCGCGGCCGGACTGCTCGCCGACTGGGAGAACGCATCCAAGCGATTCACACACATCGTTCCGAAGCACTTCCTCGCCATGCAGAAGGCGATGAAGAACGCCGAAGAGAACAACATCGATTTCAATACGCCCGGCGTCTGGGAACAGGTGTACGAGCAGGTTATGGAAGGAGCGCGCTGACATGGGAGATCCACGTGGATTCCTGAAGGTCCGTACCCGTCGCGAACTGGCCGAACGCCCCGTCGAGGAGCGAATCAAGGATTGGTTCGACGTCCACGCCGAATCCGGCCTGCAGCCTTGGACCACCGAACAGGCGGCCCGATGCATGGACTGCGGCACGCCGTTCTGCATGAGCGGCTGCCCGCTGGGTAACATCATCCCAGAATTCAACGATCTGGTGCGCCAGGAGAAGTGGGAGGACGCGTACAACCGCCTGTCCGAAACGAACAACTTCCCCGAAGTCACAGGCCGCATCTGCCCCGCGTTGTGCGAGGCAGCCTGCGTGCTCGGCATTCACCAGCCGCCGACCATGATCAAGAACGACGAATGCACGATCATCGATCAGGCTTGGGAACTCGACTACGTCAAGCCATTGCCTCCGCAGCGCCTGACCGACCAGACCGTCGCCGTGGTCGGCTCCGGCCCGTCCGGTCTGGCATGCGCCCAGCAGCTTACCCGCGCAGGCCACACCGTGGTCGTATACGAGCGTGATGACGCCATCGGCGGCCTGATGCGCTACGGTATCCCGAACTTCAAACTCGACAAGCGACTCATCGACCGCCGCGTGGAACAGATGGAAGCCGAAGGCACCGTGTTCCGCACCGGCGTGGAGATCGGCAAAGACATCTCATGGGACGATCTGCGATCCCGCTACGATGCCGTGGTCGTCGCCATCGGCTCCACCGTGCCGCGCGACATGAAGATTCCGGGCCGTGAACTCAAGGGCATCCACTTTGCCATGGAATTCCTGCCCGACGCGACCCGCCGCGTCTACGGCGTCAAGCCAGTCAACGACATCACCGCTGAAGGCAAGCACGTCGTGATCATCGGTGGCGGCGACACCGGATCTGACTGCCTGGGCACGTCCATCCGCCAAGGCGCCAAGGACGTCACTGTGCTGCAGATCATGCCGCAGGAACCAAGCGAACGCCCGGCCAACCAGCCATGGCCGACCTTCGCGCGCCTGTACCAGAAGACCTCCTCCATGGAAGAAGGCTTCGAAACCCAGCGCGCCGAGTACGTGTACAGCACGGATTCTGTGAACTTCGTCGGTACCGAAGAGGAACAGGCCAAGGTGAAGGTGGAGCACTCCACCGCTACTGAAGGCTTCGTGGCCGATGAGAACGGACATGTGACCGGTCTCAAGGTAGTGAACGTTGCACCCGGCGAAAACGGACCGTTCACCCGTCAGCCCGGCACCGAACGCGTGATTCCGGCTGATTTGGTGCTCATCTCCGTCGGCTTCCTGCACCCGGACACCACCACGCTCGTGGACCAGCTGCCCGTCGACCTTGACGGACGAGGCAATGTGGCGCGCAACGACAAGTTCGCTACCAGCCAGGACGGCGTGTTCGCCTGTGGTGACGCCGGACGCGGTCAGAGCCTCGTGGTGTGGGCCATCTCCGAAGGCCGTTCCTGCGCGGCCGCCGTGGACGAATACCTCACCGGCGCCACCGAACTGCCGGCACCCATCGTCGCATCCAAAAGGCCGATGATGCTGCCGCGCTGAACATAAGCAGTTAACGTAACAGAAAAATCGTCCGATTCTCCGCCAAAACGGAATCGGACGATTTTTCATATCCCCACTTCCCGGAACCTCGAACAATACAGACGTGGCATAAACGTCCGAATGACGTGCCGTTCGGCGAAAAACCGGCAGTCATGCAGTAAAGTGAACTGCAGCACATCGCAACAAAGGAGTGACCCAATGCCAAATCGTGCAGAACGTCGAGCGCAGGCAAAGAACAACCGCAGGGGAGTGCCGCAGCAGTACGACCAAACCCATGGCCGCGCACGTTCCGGAATGCTGGACGAATACCAGCTGCAGGAAAAGTCCCGCCGACTGCAAGACGGTACCGATGGACCTTGGAAGCCGACCGGCGGCACCATCGAAGAAACCGAAAGCCTGCTGACCACCAGCCCGAACTACACGAACCCGAAGATGTTCAAGGCACCGCATTCCGCACGCCAATGGTTCCGCGTGATCAGCTGGCTGCTCATCGCACTGTCCGCAATCGCATTCCTGGTGATCATGTGGCTGCCGTCACATCCCATGTGGTTGGTCGCCACGGTCTCCATCGTCTTCGCTGTCGGTGTGCTTAGCCTGTTCTTCACGGCGGGTAACCCGAAGCATAATCCGAACCTCGATCAGAATGGTACGGCCGTCTGATAGCAAGGCGATGAACGTAAAGCGGGGCTGCATCCGATGGAAGGATGCAGCCCCGCTTTCACATGCGAGTCACGAATGACGGCACTATTCGTTCCTGGTTTATTGACCTCCTTGCCTGCATTTTTAGGAAAGATGCAAAACTTTGTGACACGAATGAAACAATCAGGCGTTTCATTGAAAAATTGCCTTACAGTAGTGATGGAACAACTGCCTGACTCGAAGAGGAGAGCACAGATATGAAGGTTGACATCCTTTCCCGTGAATATCCGCCCAAGGTGTATGGCGGCGCAGGCGTGCACGCGGAGGAGCTTTCCAAAGTTCTGGCGGAACGCGTGGATGTGACGGTCCGTGCGTTTGACGGACCACGTGCCGAGAATGAGATTCCCGAAATCCCGGGTGACAATCCGAAAGGTTCGCTCAAGGTCGTCGGATACGACGTTCCCAAGGAACTCCAGGAAGCAAACGGCGCGCTGAAGACGTTCGGCGTCGATCTGCAGATCGCCGACGATGTGGACGCCGACATCATCCACGCGCACACGTGGTATGCATGCTTGGCCGGATACCTTGCCAAGATGCTGCACGGAACGCCGCTGGTCATCACCGCGCATTCCCTCGAACCGTTCCGCCCATGGAAGCGTGAACAGCTGGGTGGCGGCTACGATTTGAGCTCGTGGGCCGAGCGTGACGCATACGAGCATGCCGACCGCGTGATCGCCGTGTCCGCAGGAATGCGCGAAGACATCCTGAGCGCCTATCCGAATCTTGACCCCGACAAGGTGGTCGTGGTGCACAACGGTATCACCATGAGCCAGTTCGAAACCCCATCCGACGACGATCCGGGCTGGAAGGTGTTCGAACGCTACAATATCGACCGCAACAAGCCCACGCTGCTGTTCGTCGGACGTATCACCCGGCAGAAGGGCCTGCCATACCTGCTTCAGGCGTTGCATTTCGTCGATCCGGGCATCCAGATCGTGCTATGCGCGGGCGCGCCCGACACTCCGGAGATCATGAACGAGGTCAAAACCGCGTTCGCCAAGCTTGACGAGGAGCGCGGCAACATCATCTGGATTGAGGAGATGCTGCCGAAGCCGGAGCTCAACGCGCTTGAGCACGGTTGCGACGCGTTCATCTGCCCATCCATCTACGAGCCACTCGGTATCGTGAACTTGGAGGCCATGGCGTGTGGCCTTCCGGTGGTGGCCTCCGCGACCGGCGGCATTCCCGAAGTCGTCGTCGATGGCGAAACCGGATATCTCGTGCCTGTCGACCAGCTGCACGACGGCACCGGCACTCCGACCAATCCAGACAAGTTCGTGCATGACATGGCCGACGCTATCAACCGCATCATGGCCGATCCTGAAAAGGCGAAGCAGATGGGACAGGCCGGTTACGAGCGTGCGCGCGACCACTTCAGCTGGGAGTCGATCGCCGACAAGACCGTCAAGGTCTATGAAGACGTGCTTGCCGAGCAGGGCAAAACCGCCGAATAACCAGTTCACCACGTAGACGATGCGTGGAACGCCTTCCGCTGAAAGCATTATGCTGGCGGAAGGCGTTTCCATATCTACAAGCCGAACAACGATAGGGGAGGAAGAATGCCGGAGCAGAACATCGCACTGGAACTCGCTGACGTGGAATTTCGTCGCCGTGGACGCGTGATTCTCACCAAGGTCAATCTGAAAATCAACAAGGGCGAGAAATGGGTGCTGTTCGGACCCAACGGCATCGGCAAATCCAGCTTGGTTCAAATGATGAGCACCAGAGGATTCCCGTCGGAAGGCACCGTCGACATTCTCGGCAATCGCTTGGGCAAGGTCGATGTGTTCTCCTATCGCAACCGTATCGGTTTGAGCTCCGCGGAACTGAGTCGCGCGTTCCCTCCCCAAGAAGATCCGCTCGACGCCATCGTGACCGCATTGACCGCGACCACCGGCCGTTGGCGCGACACCTACACCGACGAAGACTATGCCAAGGCGCGTTCCCTGATGCGTGAATTCGGTATCGAATATCTCGAAGGTAAAATGATGTTCAAACTTTCGGAAGGCGAGCGTACGCGCGTGCTGATCTGCCGTGCGTTGATGGCTGATCCGGATCTGCTGATTTTGGACGAGCCGACTACCGGTCTTGATTTGGGCGGTCGTGAGATTGCGCTTCGTGCGTTGAGCCGTGTCGGCGCCGAGCAGTCGGATCGTGCCGTGGTGCTGGTGACGCATCGTCTTGAGGAGATTCCGCAGGGATTCGACCATGTGGCGATCATGGGCAGGATCACCGGCAGCGAGGCCGACGCCTACGCCGACAATGTCGCAGGCAACGATCCGGCTCCGGGCACCATCGTGTACTCGGGTGATCTGGAACACGGTTTCACTTCGGAACGGTTGAGCGAAGTGTTCGGTTTGGAGCTTGAGGTGACGCATGCGAATGGACGTTGGAGCGCGTACGCGCGGTAACGGGTGCTGTGTGCGCCGGAATATGCTGTAGCATGAATAGCGTCGGACAGGAGTCATTCGGTTCCGTGCTGTCGTGATGGTGGAATCCGTGTGGGTATGAAGGAGTGATTGATGCGTCGAGGACCGTTGACGGCGGGTGAGAAGGTACAGTTCACGGATCGCAGATCCAATAAGATCACCGACCAATTGGTGCCGGGCGGTGTGACGCAGACCTCGCACGGCATCATTCTGCATGACGATGTGATCGGGCAGTCGGAAGGGTCCGTGGTGGTGACGGTGAGCGCCAAACGTGAGGCGCAGATCAATCAGGATCATCCGGAACGCGACGCCAACAAGCCTTGGAAGGGAACGCGCGCCATTGGCGGATGGCAGTTCGCGGTGATGCGCCCTCGGTTGGCCGATTATGTGCTGTCGATGCCTCGTGGCGCGCAGATCATGTATCCGAAGGACATTGCCCAAGTGATTCAGCTTGGCGACATTCGTTCCGGCATGAACGTGTTGGAATCCGGTGCCGGATCCGGCGCCATGAGCGTCAACCTGCTGGACGCGGTGGGGGAGCGTGGAAGACTGACCACCATCGAGATGCGTTCGGAATTCGCCCGCGTGGCCGAAGCGAATGCCACGGTCTATTTCGGTGGGCGCCCCGCATGGTGGGATCTGAAAATCGGTGATTTCGATTCGGTCGCCGCCACATTGCCGGAGCATTCCTTCGACCGCATCATGCTTGACATGCTTGACCCCTGGAACCGTCTTGAGCAGGCATACCGAGTGATTGCGCCCGGCGGTGTGCTCGTGGCGTATGTGACCACTACTACGCAGCTAAGCCGTATGGCGGAGGCGTTGAGGGAGGCTGGCTGCTGGACGGAACCGGATATCCAGGAGACTCTGGAACGCGACTGGAAGGTTCAGGGATTGGCGATACGTCCCGACCATCAGATGATCGGACACACCGGCTTCCTTATGGTTTCGCGGGCTATGGCGCCGGGATTTCAGGCGTTGCGCAAGCGTGACCGTGCCACGAAAGACACGACCACCGATATTGATTCGCTGAGCGCCGAAGAACGTGCCGAACAGCTCGAAGATCTTGAGTTGCGGGATATTTCCGATCGCAAGTTGCGTAAGGTGCTGCGTGATCTCGACGCGCAGGTCGAGGCTATCGGCGATTGATACGGTGTTTCTTGCCGTTGTTCTGAGACAATAGTCATAGCGCGTTGCGTTGGTACATACGCTGGATCGTTAAGGATTGGAGCATTCGTCCATGGGAACGAGCCTCAAGAAGGTTGCGAAAAAAGCCAAGGATTACAAGTATGTGTTGCTGGTGATGCGTCACGCCAAAACCGAGCCGTTTGGTGACGGTGGCGACGCCGGGCGTGAGCTGACCGACAAGGGGCGTAAGCAGGCGAAAGCCGTCGCCAAAGGCCTGGCCGCGCACAAGATGGTGCCGACGCGCATTGCGTGCTCCAGCGCCACCAGGGCCAGGCAGACCTGCGATCGCATGCTTAAGGTGTTCGGCGACGACCCGAAGGTCGACTATCGTCAGAGTCTGTACGAAGGTGGGGTGCAGTCGGTATTTGACGAGCTTGCCCAGACCAAGGAGAAGCATCGCGAGCTGTTGGTACTCGGCCATGAGCCCACTGTGTCGATCGCATGCCAATGGCTGGCGAGCTCCGAATCGGATGCAATGCTGCTCGACATGCTGAATCTGGGCATGTCGCCGGCATCGCTCGCCGTGTTCGGATCAAATGAGCCATTCAACCAATGGCAGCTGCACAGTGGCGAACTCATCGCATTGCTGACGGCCAAGGATTTTGAATGATTCCTTCGCCTCTCGGCATGATGCTGAGAGGCGTGAAATGTTGCCATGCCAACTGATATAAATCGTGCTTATAGCGACACTTAAATTTTCTTGATGAGTTATAGCTGGCGATTTCGTGGTAGCTTGAGCGGGTTGCATTGTTCATATCAGATGGAGGATTCATGTCCGTTCTCACTTCCGTCTCCGGTTTCCCTCGCATCGGCCAGAACCGCGAGCTGAAGAAGATTATCGAAGCTTATTGGAAGGGTGTCGCAACGCTCGACGACGTGCGCGCCACCGCCAAGGAGCTGCGCGCCAAGCATTGGAAGCTGCAGCAGGAAGCCGGAATAGATTTGATTCCGAGCAACGACTTCAGCTATTACGACCAAATGCTCGACACTGCCATCCTGCTGAACGTCATTCCGCAGCGCTACCAGCGCCTCGCCTTCGACAATCCCGAAGAGACGCTGTTCGCCATGGGCCGCGGCTACCAAGGAGACAAGGGCGACGTCACCGCGTTGCCGATGAAGAAGTGGTTCACCACCAACTACCACTATCTGGTGCCGGAAGTCGACGAAGCCACCGACATCAAGCTCAACAGCACCAAGCCGTTCGACGAATTCAACGAGGCGAAGGCGCTCGGCATCACCACCAAGCCGGTGCTCATCGGCCCGTACACCTTCCTCAAGCTCGCCCGCAATCCGCAGGCCGAAGAACTCGAATACGACAAGGGCCTGGTCAACGCGGTCGCCGCCGTCTACGCCGAGGTCGTGGCCAAGTTCGCCGAGCTGGGCGCCGAATGGATCCAGATCGACGAACCGTACCTCGTGCTCGACAAGGAGCCGGGCGACGTCGAACTGTTCAAGAGCCTGTACACCAAGATCCTGCCCGCACGCGACGGCAAGATCAAGGTGCTGCTCAACACCTACTTCGGCCACATCGCCGACGTGTATGAGACAGTCAACCTGCTCGCCTTCGACGGCATCGGACTCGACCTCAACGAAGGCAAGGACGAGAATCTCGCCGCCGTTGAAAAGTTCGGCGTCGCAGAGAGCACCACCATCTTCGCCGGTGTGGTCAACGGCCGCAACATCTGGCGTAACGATTACGCCGTCAGCCTTGGACTCGTCGACGCGCTGAAGAAGGTCACCGACAACGTGGCCGTCTCCACCGCAAGCTCCCTGCTGCATGTGCCGTTCAGCACCGAAGGTGAAGACGGTCTCGCCGATGATGTGCGCAAGCATTTCGCCTTCGCCGTTGAAAAGCTCGGCGAACTGCACGACCTCGCGGTTCTCGCCGACGCCAGCGAGGAAGACAAGAAGGCATCCGGGGCATTGGCAGCCAACCAGGCGCTCTTCGACGGTACCCGCGTCGCCGCCGACAAGAACGTGGCGGAACGTCTCGCAGCCCTGACCGACTCGGACTTCGTGCGCCAGCCGGCACGTGCCGAACGTCAGAAGGCACAGCGGGAGGCGTTGAACCTGCCATTGCTGCCGACCACCACCATCGGATCCTTCCCGCAAACCAAGGAAGTGCGCGCCGAACGCGCCAGACTGCGCAAGGGCGAAATCACCAAGACTGAATACGACGAATACATGAAGGCGCAGATCGACGCCTGCATCAAGCATCAGGAGCAGATCGGCCTTGACGTGCTCGTGCACGGCGAATTCGAGCGTAACGATATGGTCGAATACTTCGGCCAGAACCTCAACGGTTTCCTGTTCACCAAGAACGCTTGGGTGCAGTCCTACGGCACCCGTTGTGTGAAGCCTCCGATCGTATGGGGCGACGTGTCCCGCGCCAACCCGATCACCGTGGAATGGAGCGCCTACGCACAGTCCCGTACCAGCCATGTGATGAAGGGCATGCTCACCGGCCCGGTCACTATTCTCAACTGGTCCTGGCCACGCGAGGACATCACCCACGAGCAGCAGACCCAGCAGCTGGCCCTCGCCATCCGCGACGAAGTGCTCGACCTCGAAGCCGCAGGCATCAAGGTCATCCAGATCGACGAGGCCGCCCTGCGTGAAAAGCTGCCGCTCAGGAAGACCGACTGGCACAAGAAGTACCTCGACTGGGCCATTCCGGCATTCCGACTGGTGCACTCCGCGGTCAAGCCGACCACGCAGATCCACACCCACATGTGCTACTCGGAGTTCAACGACATCATCACCGACATCGACGCCATGGACGCCGACGTGATCTCCTTCGAAGCCTCCCGCGGCGATCTCGTGGTGCTCGACGCCATTCACGACGCCAACTTCGAAACCGAAGCTGGCCCGGGCGTCTACGATATCCACTCGCCGCGCATCCCGTCCGAAGCCGAAATCGAGGAACGCATCTACGAAATCCTCAAGAAGATGGACGTCGAAAAGGTGTGGATCAACCCCGACTGCGGTTTGAAGACCCGCGGCAACGCCGAAACCTGGCCAAGCCTCGAAAACCTCGTGGCCGCAGCCCAGGCTGTGCGTGCCAAGCTGACCAAATAAGGCGAAACGTTAGGAACAAGACGACAGCCATGCATTCGCCAATGTTCTCGCTCGAGGTGTTCCCTCCGAAGCGAACCTCCCCTGTAGGCACCATCTACGACACGTTGGATGGCCTGCAGGGGTTGGACCCCGATTTCATTTCCGTCACCTACGGCACCGGCAAATCATCCGACCGTACATTGACCGCGCGCATCGCCCACACGGTAAGCGAATACGGCATCCCCAGCGTGGCCCATCTGACCGCGCAGTATCTGAACAAGGATGACGTCGACCAGGCACTCGACATGTTCGAACAGGCCAAGGTCTCCGGCGTGCTCGCCTTGCGTGGCGACCGCATCGACGGTGCCGAACCGGCAGGAGTATTCGAACATGCCAGCGATCTGGCCGTATACATCCGCCAGCAACGTCCGGACATGAAAATCTACGGCGCCTGCTACCCGGAAAAGCACCCACAGTCGGCAACGCTGGAAGAGGACATCGACAATCTCAAAAAGAAAGTCGATGCCGGCGTGACGCATCTGATCTCACAACTGTTCTACGACAACGAGGACTTCCTGAGATTCCTCGACAAAGCGAGGGCTGCGGGAATCGACGTGCCGATCGAAGCGGGCATCATGCCGGTCATGAACGCGAAATCGGTGCTGAACATGTCGAACAAATGCCAGTCGAAAGTTCCTGAAAAACTCGGCATCATGCTCGATAAATGGGGAGGTGACAAGGCTCTGCTCAAAGAAGCGGGCATCGCCTACGCATCCGAGCAGATCTGCGAACTGGTGGCGCGGGGCGTCGACGGCGTGCACCTGTACACGATGAACCATCCATGTGTCAGCCGACGCATTTGGTCCAACGTCAAACCATTCTTCGTCTGATTTCAGGCGATGCAACAAACATCAAGGGTGGTTGCGGGTATTTCGCAACCGCCCTTGGTTTTATCAGCGGTTACTATAGAAACCATGACTTCCATGCAACACAAGTTCGGGGCGCTTGATCTGATTCGAGCAGGGCTGCAAGATCTCGACAGGGCTCGCACGTTGTTCGACGAGCTGCACAATGACGGCATCGATGACGACAGGATGCGGCTGCTACTAGCCACGCTGGAAAAAGCGTGCGATCCCGACATCGCACTCAGCAACCTGGTGGACATCATCAAAGTGATGCAAAGTCAAGGCAAGGATTTCACCAACATCATCGCCGATGAAAACTCTTTCGTGCGACTGATCACCGTGCTCGGCGTATCCGATGAAATGGGCAAGCTCATGCGATTCCGCCCGGAACTTGTGGAGGCCGCAGCCAACGATGCCTGCGAAAGCCACCTTTACAATCACGAACAGCGCAGAGCGCATGTGCTCAAATCGGTAGGAGCCGATCCCAATGACCACACCATGCCGACCGCAAGCCTGCCACTTGCCGAAGCTGCGACGGCGCTACGTAAAACCTATCGCAAACAACTCGCCGCAATCATGGCGCAAGACGCCACGGCGAACGATCCCATCGAAATCCAACCGCGCATCAGCACCGAACTTTCCGACCTTGCGGACGCGGCGCTTGAAGGCGCGCTCGCCATCGCACGCCATGAAGTGGACGGCAGCGAACATGTGCGTTTCGCCATCATCGGCATGGGCAAACTGGGCGCACAGGAGCTCAACTATGTATCCGACGTGGACCTGATCTACGTGGTGGAACCCGCCGACATGGACACCAACGGCATGGCACTCAGCCGAATCGGCACCAAAATGGCCACCACGCTGCAACGTGTATGCCAATCCGTCATCATGGGCGTCGCAGAACCGACACTCTGGCAGATCGACGGTGGACTACGCCCCGAAGGCAAGGACGGTCCGCTGGTACGCAGACTCGAATCCCACGAAGCCTATTACGAGCAATGGGCGGAAAACTGGGAATTCCAGGCCCTGCTCAAAGCCCGCCCGGTAGCCGGCGACACCGACCTCGGACAAGCGTATATGGATATGACCCGACCGTTCGTTTGGACAGCTTCCAAGCGAGACAACTTCGTCTATGACTGCCAGCAGATGCGCAAACGTGTCGAAGACCTTATTCCCAACCCGCTGAAAGACCGCGAAATCAAACTCGGCAGGGGAGGCTTGCGCGACGTCGAATTCACCGTGCAGATGCTCCAACTCGTGCACGGCCGCTCCGACGAAGCATTGCGTACCAGCTCCACACTCGAATCCCTGCAGGCCTTGGCCGAAGGCGGGTACGTCTCACGCAAACAAGCCAAGAAACTTTCATGGGACTACCGATTCGAACGTGTGATGGAACACCGCCAGCAAATGTGGGCGCTCAAACGCACCCACCTGTTCCCAGACCTCGGCAAAGCCAACGCTGGCGGTCTTGAACGCAAACGAGACATCACCATCGACGAGCTGAACCAAAATCCCGAACTACGTCGACTCGCGCGCGCATTTCACATGCATCCCGAAGAACTCGTCAACAAATACGATGAGACACGTCGTGAGGTGCGTCACCTGCACATGGACATCTATTACCGGCCCATGCTGCCCATCAACGCGGGACTCGACGACGAACAGGTGGAACTCTCCACGAAAGCCACGCAGGAACGATTCGAATCCATCGGATTCGCCGATGCCGACGCGGCCATGCGGCACGTCACCGCGCTCACCGCAGGCATCTCCCGTGCGGCAAAAATCAACCGCATCCTGCTCCCCGCAGTACTGCAATGGCTCGGCGAAGGGCAGAATCCCGACATGGGACTGCTTAACTGGCGCAAACTTGAAGAAAACTTCGGCTCCGAAAGCGGATACCTCGGATTCCTACGCGATTCACCATCCGCGGCACAACGCCTATGCCACGTACTATCCAACTCACGATTCCTCGGCGACGCACTCAACAAATCCGTCGAATCAGTCACATGGCTCGGCAACGACGACTCTTTGCAACCACGTTCGCGAGAAAGCCTCGACATTCAAACCAAGGCGACGCTTGAACGCAATGCCGGCAACATCAACGATTTCGCCAACTCCATCCGAGCCATGCGCAGACACGAAATCGAACGCATCGGTCTCGCTTGGATGAGTGGCGTGATCGACGATGAAGCATCGCTCGCCGGCATGACCGACGTATACGACGCGGCCATCGAAGCATCGCTGCAGTGGGCCATCCAGCATCGCATCAACGACATACAGATCGACGAAGCTCCGGCGGCGATCGCCATCATCGGCATGGGACGGTACGGCGGTAGGGAAGTGAACTTCAGCTCTGATGCTGACGTGATCATCATCTACAGGCCGGCCGAAGGTGCCGATGACGACCAAGCCAACCTTTTCGCACGAAAAGTGCAGGAAGACCTACGTGCGATCCTGCAAGGTCCAACCACATTCGAACCAAAAATCGAACTTGACATGGATCTTAGACCTGAAGGCAAAAACGGACCGCTCGTACGTTCCTACGCATCCTGCGAGGAATACTATCGATCCTGGGCAAGCACATGGGAGCATCAGGCGCTATTACGCGCACGATATGCGGCAGGCGACGCGTCTCTTGCCGAGGATTTCCTCATGAACATCGCCGACCCGTTGCGTTATCCGAAAATCGATCTTACGGAAACGCAGATCGCCGAAATCCGCAAACTCAAGGCACGTATGGAAGCTGAACGTCTGCCGCGCGGAGTACGTAGGGATCGCCATCTGAAGCTCGGCAAGGGCGGACTGTCTGACGTTGAGTGGACGATCCAGTTGCTGCAATTGCAGCATGCGGGAGACAATGCCAACTTGCGTGTCAACGGTACGTTGCAGGCATTGAACGAGTTGGAACATCGCAAGCTGATTTCCGCTGGCGATGCTGTGGTGTTGCGTAAGGCATGGCGTATGTGCACGGCCGCGCGCAACGGCAGTTATCTGTGGAGCGGACGCGTCAATCAGGCTGATATTTTGCCGGACGATTCATATTCGCTGGGAGGCATCGCCGTGTATCTCGGTTACGATGCGAATCGCGGCCAACATTTCGAAAACGACCTGCTCGCCGTGATACGCAAAGCCCGTGACGTAACGGAACGCCTGTTCTACGGTCGTTCGTGAGTCGTGCCATTTGAACGGCTAGGAGCATGGTGTGGCCGTCGGACCGAAGTTATACGGCTCTGACGGTTATGCTGATTCAGGGTTTCGTGCATGGAAGGATGGAGGTTGCGCCACGAATACTTGTGAACACGCGGTGAACTGGCAGGGTCTGCATTTCAGGCTATAGTTGGCTAGGTCACTTCGAGTGGCCACCTTCAACCACAAGTTGCATGAAAGGTGAGCCGTTGTCTTCAGTACTCGAACAGGCGGTTGAAACGCCGATGGTCGGGAAAAGCGTCATCACATTGGATGATCTTTCCATTCGCCAGATTCAAGAATTACTCCACAAGGCGCAGTACATTGATTCTCATCGTAAAGAAGTGGCGCACACCTGCGACGGCAGGGTGCTCGCCACTTTATTTTATGAGCCCAGCACCCGTACGCGTCTGAGCTTTGAAACCGCCATGCTCCGACTCGGCGGCAAGGTGATCGGCTTCGCCGGCGCCCAGCTCGCTTCCGTGACCAAGGGCGAAACCATTTCGGACACCCTGAAAACCGTGTCCAACTACGTGGACGTGGTGGCGATCCGCCACCCGAAGGAAGGCGCCGCGCTCGTGGCGTCCCGTGCAGCCTCCGTGCCGGTCATCAACGCCGGCGATGGTGGACATATGCACCCCACGCAGACTCTGGCAGATCTTGCGACGATGCAGTCGCGCTTCGGTCGCGTGAACAATCTGACTGTCGGACTGTGCGGCGATCTGACTTTCGGGCGCACCGTGCATTCCCTGATCGAAACCCTGTGCCGTTTCGGCAATGTGAACTTCGTGCTGATCAGCCCGGATGAGCTCAAGACCCCGCAGTATGTGCTCGACCGCATCAACGCCACCGACTCCTGCTCCTACACGGAAGTCAAGGATCTCGTTTCCGTGATCGGCGATCTCGACGTGCTGTACATGACCCGAGTGCAGAAGGAACGCTTCTTCAACGAAGACGACTATCTGCGACTGCGCGACACCTACATTCTCGACGAAGCCAAGATGGCTTACGCCAAGAAAGACATGGCCGTGCTGCACCCGCTGCCGCGAGTCAACGAAATCGCCGTCGAAGTGGATGACGACCCACGCGCTGCCTACTTCGAACAGGTCAAGAACGGCATGCTTATGCGCATGGCATTGGAAAGCTCGGTGGTCGGAGACGAACTGCCGGGATATGAACCGCTTGAATCCAAGGAGGTTGCAGCCTGATGGAAGTCACCAGCATTCAGAACGGCATCATCATCGACCATGTGCCTGCTGGCACCGCGCTCAAGGTGCTCGAATACCTGAAAATTGATCCGGCTAAGACCAAGCTCGCGCTGATCATGAACACCGACAGCCACATGTTCGGCACCAAAGACATCATCAAAATCGAAAGCGAAGAGGAAGCCGAAACCATCGACCTTGACGTGCTCGGCCTTGTGGCACGCACCGCAACCGTCGGCATTGTGCGCGGCGGTAAAATCGTAGAGAAAAAGCAGCCTACACTGCCGGAACATGTGGTCAATATCATCAAATGCGTGAACCCGCGCTGCGTGACTACCACCGAGCCGGCCGTACAGATGTTCCACCTGGTGCATTCCGACCGTCAGGAATACCGCTGCGACTACTGTGACGAGGAAGCGAAGTTCTGACCCATGACCCTCACCCTTCACGACATCAAGGTTTGGAACACCGGCGAAGTCATCGACCTGATCGTCCCATCTGACGCTGATGAAACGGTGGACGCTTCGGCCATGACCATCGCCCCGGGATTCGAAGATCCCCACGTCCACTTCCGCGATCCGGGCCAGACCTACAAGGAATCCATGGTTTCCGGTTGCGCGGCTGCCGCCTCTGGCGGGTATACGAACGTGCTCATCATGCCGAACACCGTTCCCGCCATGGATGGCGTGAAGGTGACGGCGGGGGAACCGGGCGCCAGTGAAGTGCTCGACGCCGGTTTCGACACGGTCATCGACTATTTGCAGCATTACGAACAAGCCCATGATGTGACCTTGCCGGTGCGTTATGACCTGTGCGTATGCGCTTCCAAAGGGCGTGCAGGCAAGGAAGCAACCGACGTGGCCGACTGGATCGGCTACCTGCCTGAACACGATGACGACAACAAGGACGCCTACCAGCTGTGCCACCCGGTGACCGCCATCAGCGATGACGGTTCCGCGGTAACACCGGAAATCCTCGACCAAGTGTTCGACAACGTCAAGAAATCAGGCTTATACCTGATCGAGCATTGCGAACACCACGACACCGGGGCGGTCAATGAAGGTCCCGTATCACGAGAACTGGGCGTACCCGGCATTCCCGAAGATACCGAACTGAAAATCGTCGAACGCGATATCGAGATGGCGCGCAAAACCGGCGTGCATGTGCACTTCCAGCATGTCAGCACTGCGATTTCTTTCGACGCGATTCGCAAGGCCAAAGCTGAAGGCTTACCGATCACGTGCGAAACTGCACCGCACTACGTTGCGTTGTGCGATGAAGCATTGCTGAAATACGGCACTCTCGCCAAGATGAATCCGCCGTTGCGCTCCGAAGAGGATCGCAAGGCAACCATCGCAGCCGTAGCTGACGGCACCGTCGATCTGCTGGCCACCGACCATGCACCGCATACCATGGAAGAGAAGGACCTTGGTTTCCTCGATGCTCCGAACGGCATCATTGGTCTTGAATGCGCGTATGGCGTATGCCACAAGATTCTTGTGGACGGCGGCTTTATCTCCGACGAACGCCTGATTGAACTCATGTCGACTGCGCCAGCCGAACTTATGGGCCACAGCAAGGCCGACGTCACAGCGTTGCTTGACGAATACGCAGACGCCGTCCCCGGAGACGACGACACCAAACGCGTGCTGGACCTCGTCAAGGTTCCTGCAGAAGACCGCGCGGATCTGGTAGTGCTCAACACCGACGAGGCATGGACCGTAAATCCTGAACGATTCCATTCCTCGGCTCGTAACACCCCGTTTGGTGGATGGCAGGTCACCGGCCGTCCGCTCGCCACCATCATCGGCTCGAAACTAGTCTTCAGCCGTATCAACAAGGAGGATTGATGGATCGCCTGATCGAAGCAATCGAAGCCAAGCAGAATCCGAGCGTTGTAGGACTTGACCCGACCGAAGCGCTCGTGCCAGCGCAAATCGTGTCCAGCTTCGCCGAGGAGATCAGCGAACAGGTTGAAGATCCGGCGGAAGCACCTGCCATGCAGCTTTCCGTGGCCTTCTTCGAATTCAACCGCGCCATCATCGACGCCGTCGCAGACATCGTTCCCGCGGTCAAACCGCAGATCGCCATGTATGAGGCGCTCGGCCCGGCAGGCATCGACGCTTACACCATGACCTGCGAATATGCCAAGCAGCAGGGCCTGTACGTGCTCGGCGACGTCAAGCGCGGAGACATCGGTTCCACCGCAGCAGCATATGCTCATCATCTCAGCGGTGTAGGATTGGGCGACACCGCCTACGATCCATGGCATGAGGATGCGGTGACCGTGAACCCATACCTCGGCACCGATGGCATCACACCGTTTGTTGATGCCGCTACCGCCAACGACAAAGACCTCTTCGTGCTCGTGCGCACCTCCAACCCGTCCAGCAGCGAACTGCAGGAACTTGAACTCGCTTCCGGCGAACGCGTATACGAGCATGTTGCCGATCTGGTGGAAGGTTGGGGCGCCGAAACCGTTGGCAAGAACGGCTATTCGCACGTTGGCGCGGTGGTCGGAGCCACCCACCCGGAGGAAGGCAAGGCATTGCGTGCGCGCATGCCGCACACGTTCTTCCTGGTGCCGGGCTACGGTGCCCAAGGTGGCACCGCACAGGGCGTGGCCGGCATGTTCGACCGCGACGGCATGGGCGCTCTCGTCAACTCGTCCCGAGGCATTATCGGAGCATGGAAGAAGTCCGGCAAGTATTCCGAATCCATGAGCGCCGACGATGCTTTGGACCTGGTCGCCGAATCGGCACGTGAAGCAGCCAAAGACATGCGTGACAATCTGCGTGCGGTCCTGCCGTAACCTGCCGACTGGCTAACTGTTCAATCTGAAAGAAAAACAACCATCAAACCATCGAACGTAACAGAGAGGGAGTTCATGACCACCGAAACAACGTTCGTTCCGACCGTTGCCGAGGCGACTGCGGCAGGCTTTTTCCCGAGCCGGCATGGAGTCGAGGTCGTTGACAATCAGGAACTGACCGACGGCGTGTACCGTTTGACGTTCCGTGACGAATACATCGCCAGCCATGCAAAGCCGGCACAATTCGTTGACGTATATTCCAACGATCCAAGCAAGCTGATGCCGCGTCCGCTCGGCGTTTGCGAAACCAACGGCGACGAAGTCAGCCTTATGTTCGCTGTGGTAGGCAAGGGCACCGCCGAATTCGCGCAGCTGAAGCCGGGAGACACCATTCGTGTGATGGGTCCGCTTGGCAATTCGTTCAAAACCAAGGAGCCGGCCAATTATGTGCTGGTGGCTGGTGGCCTTGGCGTGCCTCCGCTTGTGCATGCGGCGCAGCATATTGCCGGCGTCGAAGGCGCGGTCAGCACCGCGGTGTTCGGCTACCGTAATGTGCATTTCGGCGATGAATATGTGGGCAAGTATGCCGACAAGGTGCACAGCATCGACGAGAGCGAAGGCAATGTGATCACCCTGCTCGACCGTATCGAAAACGGGCTGCTCGGTGGCGAGCTCAAGCCGGTGATTCTGACCTGCGGACCTCTGCCGATGATGAAGGCCGTGGCCGCATGGGCTGCGAAGCGTGACCTGGCATGTCAGCTGAGCTTGGAACAGCGCATGGGCTGTGGCTATGGCACTTGCGTGCTGTGTACGGTCGACACGTTGGACGGACGTTTGAAGGTCTGCTCCGACGGTCCGGTCTTTACTCGCGAACGTTTGGGATGGGGTGAATAAGATGATCGACGATACCCAGCATGAGAACCTGTACGGTTCGTACGAATGGAAACATCCCACGCAGGTGGCGGGTGTGCCGTGGAAGAATCCGGTCGCCACGGCTTCCGGCACCTTCCAGTATGCGGCGGTCCGCTGGTTCTACGACGTGAGCCAACTGGGCGCGGTCACCACCAAGGGCGTCTCCCCGGTGCCATGGGAAGGCAATCCCGGCATCCGTACCGCTGAAGGCCCATCCAGCAACATCAACGCGGTCGGCCTGCAGAACCCGGGCGTGGATCATTATTTGGAAGACGATTTGCCCAAGCTCAAGGCCATCAACGCCACGGTCATCGCCAATGTGGCTGGTCACTGCGACGATGACTATGTCGAAGTCGTGTCCAAGCTGAACGATTCGCCGGCCGACATGCTGGAAATCAACGTGAGCTGCCCGAACGTGTCCGCCGGAGGCATGAGCGTCGGCACCGATCCGGTGGCATTGAGCCGTCTGATCACCCGATTGCGCAAGCTTACCGACAAGAAGATGATTGTCAAGCTCACGCCGAACGTCACCGACATCACCGTGCCTGCCCGCGCGGCCGTGGAAAGCGGTGCCGACGCGTTGAGCATGATCAACACACTGCTCGGCATGCGCATCAACATTCGCACCGGAGAGCCGATCATCGACCATGTGACCGGCGGCGTTTCCGGACCGGCCGTGCTGCCGATGGGACTCGTGGCTGTGTGGAAGACCCGCTCCGCATTACCGAACACTCCGATCATCGGCATCGGCGGCATCGATTCCGGCGAGAAGGCGCTCGAATACCTGTATGCCGGAGCGAACGCCGTGGAAGTCGGAGCGGCCGCACTGTTCGAACCGACCGCGCCATTGCGCGTGGCCCGCGAACTCGACGACCTGCTCGACGCACGTCCCGAACTCGCAGACAAGCTCGCCAAGGGCGAAACTTGGCGCTGACCTCGATCATTCATCAAAGGAGCATGACATGACTGAATCCCTCGACCACCGTTTTACCAAGTTCCTGCTGGACGCACAGGCGCTGAAATTCGGCGAGTTCACGCTGAAGTCCGGTCGCAAGTCGCCGTATTTCATCAATGCCGGCGCATTCAACGACGGACGTAAGATCGCCACGCTCGGCGCATTCTATGCGGAGAAGATCGCGGCGGAAATCGAAGCAGGCAATCTGCCGAACGACATCGACACCATTTTCGGCCCTGCCTACAAGGGTATTCCGCTGGGCGTCTCCACCGCGATCGCTCTGACTTCCGACCACGGTATGGAAGTCGGCTACACCTTCGACCGCAAGGAGAAGAAGGATCATGGCGACGGCGGCATGATGGTCGGCACCCAGCTGACCGACGGCATGAAGGTACTGCTCGTCGACGATGTGATGACCGCAGGCACCGCAGTACGCGAGGTCATTCCCAAGCTCAAGGCCGAAGCGAATGTGGAGGTCGTCGGATTGGTGCTTTCCGTGGATCGTATGGAAAAGACCAAGGATTCCGACACGTCCGCGGTGAAGGCCGTCGAAGCAGAGTTCGGTTTCCCGGTATTCGCCATTGCCAACGTGCGTGAGATCTTCGAGGCCGGCCAGCATATCGAAACCGCTGACGGCACCGCGTACGTGACCGACGAGATCAAGGCCGCTGCCGACGACTATCTGGAGCAGTATGGCGCCTGAATTCTATAGGCAGGTCCTATAGTCGAACATATGAAAAGTGCCTCACACCAATCGAAAGCATCGGTGCGGGGCACTTGTCATATCTCATATCAGAGTGTATCCAGTTGATGAGTGCATTCAGTCGATCAGGTTGTATCCATGGTCGGCCACCACCGACTTGAGCTTCTCCAAATAGTTTTCCGCGGCCTTCGACAGCTTCGCACGCTCGTTCGTGATCCAGCCGACCAGCATGGTCTCATCGGTGTCAAGCGGCACGGTCACGATTTTCTCATTGTTGAGATCGCCGTTGTCGATGCCGGTGCACACGGTGTAGCCGTTCAGACCGATGATGAAGTTCAGAATCGTCGCACGGTCGGTCACGTTGATCTGCTTGGGGGAGTATTCCGGCCAGACCGCCTCTTCGGCGAAGAAGAAGCTGCCCTCCTCGCCCTGCTCGTACTGGATGAACGGGAACGGCTTCAAGTCGTCCATCGTGACTTTCTTCTTGCCGGCCAGTGGATTGTTGCGTGAAATGAACACATGCAACGGAGCACGGAACAGTGGATGGAATTCCAAATGCTTTTCGCGCAACATCTTGCCAATTACGTCTTTGTTGAAATCGGACAGGTAGATGATGCCGATTTCGGAAAGCATGTTCGCCACTTGGTTGATGATGTCTTTGGTGCGCGTCTCACGAATGGTGAACTCGTATTCGTCGGATTTGATGGAGTTGATCATTTCCACGAACGCTTCGACGGCGAACATGTAATGCTGTGTGGACACGGAACACAGCTGCTTGCGTGGCTTCGCGTTCTTGTAACGTTCTTCGAGCAGCGACGCCTGATCGAGCACCTGGCGCGCGTAGGTGAGGAATTCCGCTCCGTCCACGGTCAAGGCGATGCCTTGCGACGAGCGGGTGAAGATCTCGATGCCAAGCTCATTCTCGAGTTCCTTCACAGACGAGCTCAACGCGGGCTGTGACACGTACAGCTCGTGCGAGGCTTCGTTCATGGAACCGCATTCCACGATTTTCACAATATATTTCAGCTGAAGAAGAGTCATAAATTCAGGTTAGAGCCATGTACTGACCGTGGGGGAGTGCTTATACCCTCTTGTCTGGATAGTGGACTGCCGATCGCGCAGATCAAGGACGTGAAAAACCAATTGCAGCTTGACGAGGATCGCACACAGTTGGAAACCCCACAAACCGTGCTCGACAAAACCGGTCAGGTGTTCGCCCAATGGGAGCGGACCGGCTTGACGGGTCAGGCCCACAAGCAAAAGAGTTGTCCCTATCGGAGTGCTCCATATCGGCATAAGCGACAAAAAGGGATTGCCCGGCTTTCTACACACCAGACAATCCCGTTCGTCACAACCTACTACAGTTCGGTCTACTGGTACAGATGGCCGCCCTGCTCGCGGAAGCGCTCGCTCATCTCTTGCATGCCGGCAGCGATGGTTTGCGCGTCGGCGACGAGCTTCTCCTGTGCTTCGGCATTACCGAATTTTTTGCGGATGTTTTGGCTGATGGCCATGGAGCAGAACTTCGGACCGCACATCGAACAGAAATGCGCCATCTTCGCAGGCTCGGCCGGCAAAGTATCATCATGGAACGCGATGGCGGTGTCCGGATCGTAGCTCAGGTTGAACTGGTCAAGCCAACGGAATTCGAAACGTGCCTTGCTCATGGCATTGTCGCGGTCGATGGCATGCGGATGATGCTTGGCGATATCAGCCGCATGGCAGGCGATCTTGTATGCGATCACACCTTGCTTCACATCGTCCTTATTCGGCAGCCCAAGATGTTCCTTCGGCGTCACATAACACAGCATGGCAGTGCCATAGCGGGCGATTTCCACACCGCCGATCGCCGACGTGATGTGGTCGTAGCCGGGAGCGGTGTCGGTGGTGAGCGGTCCAAGCGTATAGAACGGCGCGTCCTTGCAGATCGCCTTTTCCATCTCGATGTTCATGCGCACGGTGTCGAACGGAATATGGCCGGGTCCTTCGATCATCACCTGCACGTCGTGTTCCCATGCGCGCTGCGTAAGCTCGCCCAAAGTCATCAGTTCGGCGAACTGTGCCGCATCGTTCGCATCGGCAAGCGATCCCGGACGAAGTCCATCACCCAGTGAGAATGCGACATCGTACTTGGCGAAGATCTCACACAACTCATCGAAATGCGTATACAGGAAGCTTTCCTGATGATGCTGCAAACACCATTCGGCCATGATCGAACCGCCACGCGAAACGATGCCCGTCATACGATTCGCCGTCAACGGCACGAAACGCAGCAGCACACCGGCGTGAATCGTCATGTAATCCACGCCTTGCTCGCACTGTTCGATCACTGTGTCGCGGAACAGTTCCCAGCTGAGCTTGGACGCATCATCCTCCACCTTTTCGAGCGCCTGATACATTGGCACGGTGCCGATCGGCACGGGGGAGTTGCGCAGAATCCATTCACGAGTGGTGTGAATGTCGTTACCGGTAGACAGATCCATCACAGTGTCGGCACCCCACTTGGTGGCCCACGTGAGCTTCTCCACCTCCTCGTCAATAGACGAAGTGACCGCCGAATTGCCCATATTGGCGTTGAGCTTGGTGAGGAACTTCGAGCCGATGATCATGGGTTCAGCTTCGGGATGGTTGATATTGCAAGGCATGACCGCACGCCCTGCGGCCAGTTCGCTGCGTACCAATTCCACGCTGCAATGCTCGCGCTCCGCCACATAGCGCATTTCCGGCGTGATGATGTTGTGGCGCGCGTACCACATTTGCGTCACCGGATGATCCTTGGCCTTCATTGGCTTATGCTGGCGACCACGCCATTCCTTGGAAGCCTTGCCACGTTTGATGGCGCGTTTGCCGTCATCTTCCAAATTGCGGCGACGTCCTTCATATTCTTCGACGTCTCCACGGTCAAGAATCCAGTCCAAACGTAGGGGAGCGAGACCCTCCTTCGGATCGCATTTCGGACCTTCGGTGTTGTAATCCTTGAATGGTGCGTTCGGTCCGACGCCAGGAGTGTCAGACAGTTTGATTTCAGTGTACGGCACTTGCAGATCGTAGGAACCGAATTCGTTTTCGAAATGCACCGGCGTGGTTTTGCGAATATGTGCTTTGTCTCGCTGCTTGGAATCGCGTGCGGCAATGTCGACGCGCTGTTGCTTGGCAAGCTTGGAGGCGGCCTTGGCTTCCTTCGCATTGGTGAACTTCTTTTCGCCGGATGCGCCGTCGGCTGTGTTGTCAGTGTTGATTTCCGCTGTTTTCTGGGCTTTCACGCGCGGCGCGTACCCGTGCTTCGTGTCGCCACGTACGGCTTTCCAGCGCGCTACCATATTGCGGGTTGCAGCTTCCGGATCATCAGCTCCTGCAATCGCGGACACCACGAACCAGCCTGCCGCCTTTGAATGCGCCAGCATCTCCATATCATCTGCGGTCACGCCACCGCCTACCACTACCGGAAAACCACTGGCTGAACAAATGGTGTTGATCTGCTCTTCGTCAAGCGTGCGACCGGAACCGTCATTGCCGCCTACGGACGCTTCCGGCTTGGTGACGGAAACATGCAGTGGTGCCGCACCGATATAGTCGATGCAGCCGTCGGGCAATTCGTTGATGAGTTTGACCAGGCTTTCCGTTTCGGCGGACAAGCCCACGATGGCATCTTCGCCAAGCAGTGCACGGGCTTCGCGCGGTTCCATATCGGTCTGTCCGATGTGCACGCCGTCAACCTTGATGCCTTTGCTGCGGGCCTGCCAGACCACGTCCACACGGTCGTCGATCACGAATGCCACGGAATCCGACTTATTGTTGTCTTCGATGATTTGCGCGATATCACGCGCCATGTCGGTGAGATCCTTCGCGTCAGCGTCTTTGACGCGCAGTTGGATGAAGCTTGCGCCCCCGCGCAATGCGTCATCGATGACGTCGGTGATCGGTCGGCCTTTGCAATCCTGTGGTCCTACCACAAAATAGGCGCTCAGGTCGAAGCTGTCTCGCATCGACGCATATGGATAATTGCTCATGATTCCCCCTTGATTATGATGTTTTGGGTTGGGAAAACTTGATTTCGCAGGCAATGGGTATGCTGACGCGCCCGTATGCTCGGTTATACGGGATAGAAAACGGAATCACGATTGATGATTGCGCGATGCAGACTGTTTGGTCGACGCATCTGCTGCGCAGACTTTTACGGATGCCAATTGACGCTGGCAATGCGTGTGCGCTACGACACTCATTCTTCGCTCCCTACGATGGTGTTAACCAACAGGTTCAAAGGGTCAGGCATTCGCCTATCTCAGCTCCGTTGGGGAGCCCCCCTGCTTTACGTGTTGGCTATGAATCTACGCCCTGCACTGGACGTAACTTTCATCGAAGCCCACAGGAGAGTTAGGCCAGCCGTCACTTTCGCATGTATCGCCTCCATCCGCGTCACGCCTCCGCCGCGCAACTCACAGCAAACTCTCCTTGCAGGCTAATCTATACTTCAGTTCAATGCATTGCGTGTGAAAGAGGTCGACTACATGTTGGAAACGGAACGGCTGACATTGAGGGCTTGGGCGGAAACAGATGCGGAAAGCTTGTACTCCTATGCGAAAGATCCGGATATCGGGCCTATCGCGGGCTGGCCCGCACACCGATCGAAAGAAGAAAGTCTCAATACGATTCGTCATGTGCTCAATGGCAAGGAATGCTACGCGATTTGCGAGCGCGGCAGCAATAACCCCATTGGTTCGATTGAGTTAAAGCTTAATGGTCATACGGATATGACGGATCGTGATGATGAGTGTGAGTTGGGTTACTGGCTGGGCAAGCCTTTCTGGGGGAGGGGTTATATGCCGGAGGCAGCCAAGGAGGTTATCCGTCATGGTTTTGTTGATCTTGGTATGAGTGCGATTTGGTGCGGCTATTATGACGGCAATCTGAAGTCGAAGCGGGTGCAGGAGAAGGTTGGTTTTGTCTATCATCACACGTGTGATGAGGTACCGGTGCCTCTTATGCACGAGGTGCGTGTCGGGCACGTGAATGTTCTTACCAAATCACGCTGGCAAAATTTAGCTGCCTGCTGATTGTGCTAGAAGCTAACCTAGAATGCTTTGGAAGGGTCTTGGTGGGCTTCGAACGGATGCTGGTCAAGACCCTTTAGAGCTTCATGATGTTTTCCTCGATGCGACGGATGACGTCAATGAAAGCTTCATCGTTGTGCCCGGTTGGATCTGGCAGATTCCAATTATCGTCGAAAGCCTTGCCGATATAGGGACATCCCACGTCGCAGCCCATGGAGATCGCGGTGTCAGGTTTTGGAATATCCGAAATCAGCTTGGAGTATTGCGTTTTCTCCATGTCGATGCCGTAAAGCTCTTTCATGAGTCGTACGGCATCCTGATTGATCTGCGGCTTGGTTTCCACACCTGCGGAATAAAAATCACAATCGGTTCCGCGTAGATGCTTTCCCAACGCTTCGGCAATCTGGCTGCGGCATGAATTATGCATGCAAATAAAAGCCACTTTTCTCATAGCTTTCCCTGTCTGCGATGTTATGATTTCACGATTGCTGTCCCGTATTATACGTTTCGCCCAATGCTCCGCGTTCACATCATCGAATAACACAATGCCCGGTACGACCATGTCATAAGCTGGTCGTACCGAGCATTGGCTTGGATTATTCGCCCCAGACTTCTTCGGCGATGGACCTTACGAGTGCGATCTTGGCCCACTGCTGCTCCTCAGTGAGCTTGTTGCCTTCCTCAGTGGAGGCAAAACCGCACTGGGTGGACAGGCACAAGCGGTCAAGCGGCACATACTGGGCCGCTTCGGAGATGCGAGCCTTAATCACTTCCGGATCTTCAAGTTCCGGTCTCTTGGAGGTGACGAGGCCAAGCACAACCTGTTTATCGCCGGAAACCTCAGCCAGTGGCGCGAAGTCACCGGAACGGTCGTCGTCGAACTCCAGATAGTAGGCGTCCACGTTCTCTTCGCCGAACAGCTTGGCTGCGACCGGAGCATAACCGCCGGACGACAGCCACGTGGAATGGAAATTACCACGGCAGATATGGGTGTTGATCACCAAATCATCAGGCTGGTCTGCGATCACTGCGTTGATCACGTCAAGATTCTCCTGCTGCAGGCGGGCCGCATCCTCATCGCTCCAGCCGAGACGCTCACGCACGCTCTTGTCGCACAGGCGAGTCCAAGTGCAGTCATCGAACTGCACGTTACGGCAGCCGGCGGCATACAGGTCGGCAATGACCTGACGGTATGCGGCCACGATATCCGCGGTCAGCTCGTCGTCATCTTTGTAGAACTCGTCGTACGGGTAGGCGTTCTTGTTGCCGGTAAGCACGAAACGGGTCTGCGCTGGGGAAGGCATGGTCTGGCGAGCAACGGTATTGTCATCTTCAAACTGCCTGACGAACTTGAAATGCTCCACGAACGGATGATCGTGTCCGTCGAGCTTGCCGGTCACCGTGGCAGTGTCGGCGGGAGTGACCTCGTCATGGAAGGCAACGCGATGGGCGGCTGCGACATGGTCCACGCCGTTGAAGCCCCACATGAAATCGAAATGCCACCAGCCGCGACGGAATTCACCATCGGTGATGACATGCAGGCCGGCGGCCTTCTGCTTGGCAACCAGATCAGTGATCAGCCTGTCTTCGACAGCTTTCAATCCAGCGGCATCAATAATACCTGCAGCATAATCTGCACGAGCCTGCTTGAGTTCGTCCGGACGCAGATAAGAACCGACCACATCGGCGCGGAACGGCGCATTCTTGGAATATGTCATGATTCTCCTTCGACTATTGACTTGCAATTAACAATCACAACGACAAAACCAACAATATGCTATCCCACCACCCACAAACACGACGTATTCCATCCGCCTGGTTGACAACGTACTTCCGTCCATCCGCAGAGTTTTCAATGCTGGAATAAATGGGGGTAAATGACACTGCATGGCGTTCCGATATTGGCAGACGCGCGGCCGATGATTGTGCAAAGAATCGCGAAAGGCATGCGGAATCACGACATGAGTTGCGTTGTGTTCGTATATAATCGCAACGGACATGAACGACTGCAAGGAGGCTGCCATGACTGTGCCGCAACGAGTGCTTGACACTATGAATTCCGGACTGATCTACACCTGCGATGACGAAGAGATGATCAAAGCACAGAAGGAACAGATGGAACTGCTATACGACTTCAATGCAACCCGCCCCAGTCAAATGACGCAACGCAACGAAATCGCACGCCAACTGCTTGGCGAATTCGGCGAGGACGCTTATATCGAACCGCCGTTACATGCCAATTGGGGATGCAACACGTATTTCAGTGCGCACGCTTACGCCAATTTCAACCTTACGTTAGTTGATGATGGTGAAGTGCATATCGGCGAACATACCATGATCGGCCCGAACTGCACTATCATTACCACCGGCCATCCGATTCGTCCTGACCTGCGCGAGAAGGTCACACAGTATTCTCTGCCGGTCACCATCGGCCGTAATGTGTGGTTGGGCGCCAACGTTACCGTGCTTCCCGGCGTCACCATTGGCGACAATTCGGTGATTGGCGCATGCTCGCTGGTTACCAAAGATATTCCCGCCAATATGGTCGCATTCGGACAGCCATGCAAGGTGTATCGCGAAATCGGCGAACATGATGACGTCTACTATTGGCGTGACCGCATGATCAACCCACCCTATGACCAGAAGCAGTAAAACAAATCACTATCGACCAACCGTTCAAACAGGTCGAATCATCGTGGACTAGTCGTTATGACAGATCCACGATCCCATAATTTGCGACTGTCAAGCGAAATACCGGGCGCACCATTGCTCCACCACACGGGCAAGGTGCGCCTTCTTTGAAAACTCAGTCCTGGTTGCTCCAATCAATCATGCTTCCCACCATAACGTGCGAAACGTAACGCACGCATGTCCGCGGTAGATGTTTAGATAATTATCTAAATAAGAAAATGTGTGAACATTGCGAAGCGAAGGAGGAATGTATGGCAGGGGAGGGATTCAAAGCGCTCTCCGATCCCACGCGACGGCGCATTTTGGAATTGCTGCGCGAACGTGACATGACGGCTGGTGAACTTGCGGAACAATTCAACATGAGCAAACCGTCGATCAGCCACCATCTGACCACGTTGAAAACCGCGGGACTGGTAACCGACGAACGGCACGGGCAGAACATCATCTACAGTCTCAACACCACGGTGATGCAGGATCTGATCGGATGGTTCATGGGATTCATGGACGGCGATGGAAACGTCAATCAAGCGAATGATCAAACAGACAATAAATAAAGGAGGGTCTTATGCGCGGGAACAACTTGAACGATTTAAAAAACAACATCAACAATGCCGAAGACAAGAACAAGACTGATTCGGGGGAGAAGATCGCTCCGATCGGACGCAATCTGTGCATTGCGCTTGTTGCACTGTGTGTAGTCAACATCATCGCACATCTTGCCTGCTATAGTCGGCTTCCCGAAAACGTGCCGATTCATTGGGGTGCCGATGGTTCGGTCAATGGTTATGGCCCGCGTGCCGTAACGTTGATTCTTGATGTATTGCCGTTGCTGTGCTTGGGACTTTTCCTCGTCATCCCGAAGATGGACCCCAAGGGAGAAAACTACATGAAGGCCAGCGGACTGTATCGTGGATTCGTCATCGCGTTCACACTCATCATGTGCGGTGTCACATGGTTCACTGAAGCCACCGCATTCGGTGTAATCCCAGCTACCGGCGGTCCCGTTGGGCTTATTGTTAGCGTGGTATTGGGCGCGCTGTTCGTCGGCTTAGGCAATTACCTTCCGCGCATGCGCCAGAATTACACTTTCGGCATCAGAACGCCTTGGGCTCTGGTCGACGAGAACAATTGGAAGCGTACGCAGCGTGTGGGTGGCATCTCTTTCATGGTGTTGGGAGTGCTGTTGATTGTGGCGGGTGTTGTCAGCTCTGTTGTGCCTGTGGGCGACATGCTCATGGTCGCAATTATTGTGACGATAGCGGTTGGTGCAGCGCTCGTTCCTTATGTATACAGCTACCTGTTGTTCCGCCGCAGTCGCGGTTCGCGGCAAAACTGAAGTAACGTCATAGCGACGCTAGATACCGTCGCCTTGACACAGAACACAAATCAACGTTGACAAACGCCGTTGGCAATCTGGGAAAGTTTAATGAACGGACTCAGGAGAACCAATTGCAAACAGTGAAGGAATCGAATCTGAATTTCTTCAGTCCAACAATCGGGGTGCGGTTCACATGCGTGCGATCCGCACCCTTTGTTAATTCAAGTGTTCGTTTTGAAAAAGTCAGAAATCCATGCCCAAAGATTTCAGATCGCGGCGAGCCTGACCGGCGTTAGTGAAGCGGAACGCGTGCATGCCCACGGCCTGTGCGCCAGTGACGTTCTTCGCGGTGTCGTCGAAGAACACGCTGGATTCCGGCCTGAGATTGAAACGGCTCAGCGCCAGTTCGTAGATGTCGGCATTCGGCTTGTGCATCTTCTCTACGCCGGACACCACCGTGCCCTGCAGCAGCTCGCCGAGCTGCGGGAAACGTTCGAATGCGAAATGGAACGTCTCATGCGACCAATTCGTCAACCCCCACACGCCGTAGCCTGCAGCCTTCAAATCACGAAGCAGCTGTTCCATATCCGGAATCATGCGGGGAAGCGCATCGCCGTAACGTTCGATGTAATCGCGGAAAATCTCGGCGATCTCTTCGCCCTGTTCACGTACCACGTCGGGATAAATGGCTTCGAAATCCTCGCCATGGTCCATGCGATCCTCATAATCGTAGAAGCCGCACGGATCATTATCCGCGCAAATACGGTCTACAACCACTTGGGGGTACCTGCCTTCAAGGCATGCGCGCGTCTGCCAGTCGATAAGCACGCCGCAAAAATCAAAGACCACATCGGTGACGTTGGCACTGGGGGAGGTCATGAAAATCCTTCCTGCAAAATACGGATTGGCAACGCTAGTGTAGCGCAAAGCCACCGATGTTGGGGCTGGTGTTCGGTAAATTTGTTTTGCAATTAAAGTAATTGCAAAAATGCCGGCTGAATGCCGCCGATAATATCGCTCGCGATGATCGGATGGCCGATTTCCCCGAAATGCTGCTTTTTGGAATGCCCATAGATCTGCGGACGATGCCATCCACGCTGTTCGGATCGCGATGCGATCGCGCCCGCAAGACCATGTATGTAGGCTCCGGCCGCCACGACTTCGGGAACTAATGCCGGATCCTCGGCAAGCATGTCGTCCTGTTGCGCGAGCAGGGCGCCCAACATGCCGGCAAGCACATCGCCCGATCCTGCGGTGGACATCCACGCCGGCGCGCGTCCGGAAAGAATCACCCGCTCGTTGCCTTCGCCGTCCGTGCCGACCACCATGGTCACCGCGCCCTTCAACAATACGGTCGCGCCGGTCAGCTCATGGACCCTGCGGGCGCAGGCGAGCGGCTGCGAGCGCACTTTGTCGACGCTGGCTTCGTTTCCGTCTAGCCGAGTCAACATGCGGGCCAGCTCCCCGACGTGCGGGGTGACAACCACTTGAGCCGGCACTTTGCCTGGCAGCAGGTCCAAAGCTCCGGCGTCTACCACGATCGGCGGCATGCCCAGGGCGCTTTCATTCCTGGCGTCGTCATTGGAGCCGGTTTTTTCCTGCAGTGCGTAATGCTTCAACAACGCGGTTATGGTTTCGCGTTGAATGTCGGTGTCGGCGGCTTCGTCGCCACCCGTGGGAACGCCGGAACCAACCACCCATGATTGGACGCGGCCCTTGCCGATCACCGCCTCGGGCAACGAGGAAAGCACCATGTCCTGCGCTCGTTGCGGGCCGAGATAGCGCACCATGCCAGTGTTGGCGCGCGCCGCCGCCGTGGCCGACAATACGGCTGCACCGGGGTAACGGGCGGAGCCGGTCACCAAGCCGACCACTCCACGCGAATACTTGCCGTCCGAAAGTTGCGGAAGGCGAATCGAATCCGTTACGAAATCGCCGTCCGTCATTTCGGCCGCGGGGACGCAATCATCAATGTCGAAACCGAAATCGACCAAAGTGAGGCGGCCGCATGCGTATGAGGCGGGTGGCACCATCGCGCACGGCTTCATCGCGCCGAATGTTACCGTAACATCAGCAGGAATGTACGGTCCTGGAAGCGAACCGTCATTTACGCCAACGCCGGACGGCGTGTCGATCGCCACGACGAGCGGCAGGGCGGAGGAAGGCTCGTTGTTCGGCAGGGCGGGCCTGTCGGGAAGTTCGCCATCGAATCCCAAGGAGGAAGCGATGGCGCCTGCGATGCCACGCAATGCGCCGCTTACGCCGATTCCGGTCATCGCGTCGATGATCACATGGGAGCCCTGAACGTATTCAACGGCGGCCTGCAGTCGTTCTCCGGCCTCTCCCGCGGAAAAACCCGTGGTGCATCCTGGGATTTCGGCGGCGGGATCAAGTACGAGAACACGGCCTCCGGCATGCACGAACGCGCCGAACGCCTCCTCGTGCAGGGAACGTCCCACGGCGATCGCGGTGACATGCGCGCCTTCGTTCGCCAGTTCCGCGCCGGCGTATAGACCGTCGCCGCCATTATCTCCCGCCCCTACAAGGAGGGCTACCCGCGCGTCCTCGACGGCGAGGTCCTCATCATCGAGCAGTGTCATGGTCACATGGGCCGCAGCCGAGGCGGCCATGCGCATCAGCGGCACGCCGTCGTCAAGCAGCGGACGTTCCATCTCGCGCACGGTATCGGAATCGTAAGCGCTGTACAGCAGTGTTTGCAAACGGTCGGCGTCGTCGGCGATGTCCATAACGTTCCCTTCCTCGTCGTCTATGAGCAACAATCCCTACTGTAGTCGTAATATTGGGAGTCAAGGATTTTTCGGCGTGGAATGGAGACCAAAATGGCATATATCGAAATGCAGCATAGTTACAAGCGTTACCAAATGGGTTCCACCACCATCACCGCGAACGATGATGTGAGCTTCGGCATCGAAAAAGGCGAACTGGCCATCATTCTGGGCGCGTCGGGCGCGGGCAAGTCGACGGTGCTCAACATTTTGGGTGGCATGGACACGAATTCAGAAGGCAGCGTGGTCATCGACGGACGCGACATTTCCAACTATTCCCCGAAACAGCAGACGGCTTATCGCAGGACGGACATCGGTTTCGTGTTCCAGTTCTACAATCTTGTGGCGAATTTGACCGCGAAGGAAAACGTCGAGCTCGCCTCGCAGATCGTTTCCGATGCTCAGGATGCCGTCAAAGTGTTGGAAGACGTCGGTCTCGGCGATCGTGTCGACAATTTTCCCGCGCAGCTTTCCGGCGGTGAACAGCAGCGTGTGGCCATCGCCCGAGCTGTGGCGAAGAATCCGAAGATCCTGCTGTGCGACGAGCCGACCGGCGCGTTGGACTACAACACCGGCAAGCAGGTCCTGCAGATTCTGCAGGACATGAGCCGTAAGAAAGGCGCCACCGTGGTGATCGTGACCCATAATTCCGCGATCGCGCCGATCGCGGACCGTGTGATCCGCATGCATGATGGCAAGGTCACCGCCGTCGACGTCAACGAGCATCCGATGGACATCGCGGAACTCGAATGGTGATGTCGCGACACGCTGTGCGACACTCGATTTGCGAAGACAAAGGATTTGTGTAATATATGTGACTTGTGCACGGAAGCAATTCCGTACAGGAAGCACATTCCTGCGTAGCTCAGTTGGCAGAGCATCCGACTGTTAATCGGACGGTCACTGGTTCAAGCCCAGTCGCAGGAGCGCGTTTTTAGGTTTTTCCTGATTTTCGTCGGGGAGAAGCTTAGAACAGGAGAATATTCCTGCGTAGCTCAGTTGGCAGAGCATCCGACTGTTAATCGGACGGTCACTGGTTCAAGCCCAGTCGCAGGAGCTTAGGCGGAAACCCTTATGGGAGTAGGGTTTCCAGTCGGAATCGGAAGAGTCGTCAGGGGAGTGAGAGGCGGATGTTCTCTCCGATTCTCAGACAAACTCGCCATGTCATCACAGAAAAACCAAGAAAAGGGCCGCGACACGGCGATGAAGCGTTCAGTGGGCGCTCCGTTGGATGGTCGGTGTCGTCCGCCGTAGGGCCGCTGGCGTATCACAGGGGCGGGGAGAACGCGGAGGGAACAGGAGAGAATACGTATCGCGCACCGGCGTTTCACGCGTGTCGGAAACGTGCCGTCCTCCGACCGTTCGATGCCGACCGTGCTGCCCGCATGGCCGCGCCCGCGACCATCAGGGTAGGCCGATTCTCTCCCGGAAGCGGGGGAGAGAACGGAAAGGAAAGACCGCAGCGGTCGTAGATCATGGACGTTCGACCGTGAACCCGACCATGGGAACGCCCTCATGATTCGTACTATACAAAACCCAGTGAGGGGGTATGGTTGTCTCACTATGTGAGACTTCACGAACTCTACACAAATACCGTTGACACGGTGTCGAAAACACGCAAAAACATACCCCCTTTACACGAATTAACACTCTCGTTACATGTTCGTAACATAAAAACCGCCATTTTCCAACGATTTCAAATTTGCGTGTTGCGGTCACGCGTGACCGCAGCGTGACCGCAAATGACCGCAAGTGACCGCAACCCCCCGTAATGTCGAGAAAACGTTGGAACGACGCCGTTTTCAGCACATAAAACAGGCAAAAAAACGGCAAAAACACGGTAATACTAGTAAGTAAACCTACTCTTATAATATTAGAATTAAGTAAACCTATAAGAACTTGAATTAACCCAAGAGTTTACTTAACCTGCGAGAAAGAAAAAATGTTTTAATTACTCGCTTCGCTCGTAATTAACACATCAAAAAGAAAGTCCGCGTGCTAAAATCACGTCAGAAGCCAGCCAAACGGCTTGACAAACCGCCAGCAGGCATTCCGCGACCGGTCGGCATCTCCCCGCCGCCCATCTCCCCAAACGCAACCACGAAGGACAATCCGCCCACAATGCAATCCGAATCCGCCGAAGAACAAGAAGCGTTCCTCTCCAAAGCCGACCACCTCCACAAGTGGAGCGGCGAATACCAATACGAGAACCTCCTTCTCGACGTGCTCCAAAACGGCGTCCCGTCCAACGACCGCACCGGCGTCGGCACCATCAGCCTGTTCGGCACACGCATGGAGTTCGACCTATCCAAAGCCTTCCCCCTCATCACTAGCAAGAAGGTCTTCATCAAAGGCGTCATCTACGAGCTTCTATGGTTTCTTAGAGGCGACACCAACGTGCGTTGGCTACAGGAGCACGGAGTGCACATCTGGGACGAATGGGCGGACGCCAACGGCGATCTGGGACCCGTCTACGGATGCCAGTGGCGCAATTGGCCGACCGACCTCGGCGGCATCGACCAGATCGCCAACGCCATCGAGACCATCCGCGAAGACCCACACTCCCGACGCATCATCGTCAACAGCTGGAACGTCGAATCCCTAAGCCGGATGGCATTGCCGCCATGCCACTGCCTGTTCCAGTTCCATGTGCGCGGCGACAAGCTCGACTGCCAGCTGTACCAGCGTTCCTGCGACATGTTCCTCGGCGTGCCGTTCAACATCGCGGAATACGCGCTCCTGACCATGATGGTCGCCCAACAGACCGGCTACAGGCCAGGACGGTTCATCTGGGTGGGCGGAGACACCCACATCTACAGGAACCACCTGGAACAGGTCGTGAAGCAGCTTGAACGCGAGCCGCGCCCGTACCCGCATATGAGCATCGACAAGGCGTCTGGCATCGACAAGGCGTCTGGCATCGACGCGTACACGTATGACGACTTCCACCTGACCGGCTACGACCCATGGCCCGCGATCAAGGCACCGGTGGCCGTCTGATACATAAAAAAACGGGGACATCCTCATAGAAGGGATGTCCCCGTTTTTTCGTATGCGGTCACATCATGCTGTCCGACGACGCCACGATGAGCACGACCACTACACACAGGACGATGCCGAGGCCAAGGAAAATCCACGCGTTCGCCACATGGGTCGAATTACGCGAGTTAATGTACTTCAACGCCTGCTCCTTCACCTTGCGCTCCACCTCGTCCGCGTCATCCTCAGACTCGGCAACGCTCTTATATAATTCAGCCAACGGCTTCTGACTGCCACCGGCATCCTCCATACGCTCCAACTCGTACTGCGTCTTCCAGTCGATCAGGCCGGACATGCGGATGCCGTTTCTCACGGCCATCTGCGTCAACAGAACGAACACCGCGAGACCGACGGACACAGCCGCGATGACGATAAGAAAACCCATGACGCTCTCCTTTGCTCTCCTGCAATATGTCTCAACAAGGATTATCCCCCCAATTGACGGCTGATAAATCATGGGCGTTTTGCAAACAAGCCATCCTTGAGAATCTGCCTGTAATCCGCGAGAACCTGCATGGTCACGTCCAACTCCGCCGCCATATGCCAGGTGTCGCCGTCCCACAGCTCTTCGGACATGGCAAACTCGGCCGGGCTTATCAGCGTCAAAGCCGTCTCGCGCCGCGCCCTACGTTCGCACTTCACGCCGAACCGCGTGCCGCAGCCAAGATCACGGTACTTCGCGTGCACAAGCTCGTGGCATAGGGTGCAGAGCCTCTGCCGGTCGTTCAACCAGTCGGCAAGCCATATCGTCCGCAGCCGGTCGCAATACAATCCGCAGGTAGTGCCGGGAATATCGGATTCCAAAACCTTCAAACCCATGTGCTCGGCCTGACGTTCCAAAACGTCGATGGTGATTCGAGACATTGTTCCCTTCGTATTATTAGGCGGCGGCATCATGATTGAATACCGCCGCCATATTCATCGCTGTCGTCAGTCTTCCGGTGTTTCGGCTTCAAGCCTCGCGTTCGGATCGTCGTTCGCGGCCATGTCGAACTCGTCACGGTAGATGATCGGACTGTTCACCCAGTCGGCGTCCGCGTTCTCCTTGAGACGGCGTGCGAGTTCCTGAAGCAGCTCGTCATCCGAAGCGTCATGCAATCTCGCGACGGTTTCTCCGCTGGTCATCTCGTCGGCCCTTATATATCCGAACTCAACCAGAGCCTCTACAGGGGACTTGTGGTAGGCGCGTGCAATAAGAATGACGTTCTCGGCGCTGAACCCAAGGGCATTGTTGTATTGCCTCCAAGCGGTTGTCTTGATGATTCCCGCTTTGAGGGCTACTTCGGCGATGGTGTCGCCTTGGACTGTTTCTTTGAACCATGTTTCTTTATTCATGGTTTCATTATGCAACCAAAGCGGTTGCAAGTCAACACGCCGAGCGAGTTGCGAAATAAAAAAACCTGTTGCATGATGTAACCACAAGTTGCAAAAAGAAATTCAAGGTTGCGAAAGGAATCACTTATGGCTGAATACAAAATGCAGTTCCGAGACGGCTTCCTAGACCGAACCAAACAAATGAGCGGCCTCAAAACGGACGAAGCCTTCGCCGGAGCAATAGGAGTCAGCGAAAGCGTCCTAGCCAGAGCCAAAAAAACCAACGAATGCACACCACTCATGCTCATAGGACTCTACAAAGCATTCGGCTTCCAACCCGGAGAAATCGCCCAAATCAAACAAACCGCCTAATCACACCACACACGCCAAGGAACCACAATGAAAATCACCACACCACACGGCACTCTCGAAGGCGAAAACATCGAAGCCATCCTCAAAAAATACGGAACCGACTGCCTACTCGGTGCATACCTGCGCTATGCAGACCTGCGCTATGCAGACCTGCGCGGTGCCGACCTGTTCCGCGCCGACCTGCGCGGTGCAAACCTATCGGAACTCACCGTCGCCCAAACCAGCATCCTTCCGGATGAAGGCGACATCATCGGCTGGAAAAAAGCCCTCGCACTCGACGGAGCGCCCATCATCGTAAAACTTCTCATTCCATCCGACGCAAAACGCTCCAACAGCACCGGACGCAAATGCCGCGCCAACAAAGCCCGAATTCTCGACCTGCAAGACAGGCAAGGCAACAGCCTCCCACCAGACACCACGGCATACAGTTCATTCGACCCAGACTTCACCTAAAAAAAAGGCGAAACCGTGCACGTCGAAGACTTCGATACCAACCGGTGGAACGAATGCGCCCCCGGCATCCACTTCTTCATCACCCGCATCGAAGCCGTCGAATACTAGGAGACTCCAAGTGAACACTGAAATACAACGATTCGACTTCAAGGGCGCGGCATTGCGCACACTGACTGACGAGAATGGCGAACCATGGTTCGTCGCCAAGGACGCATGTGACATCCTCGGTATTGACACAAATCATCTCCGCGAAGCTCTTGATGATGACGAAATCACAAACCTCCGTAATTCGGAGGTTTGGAATCAGCCGGGGCGTGCGCCTCTCATCATCTCTGAGCCTGGCTTGTACAAGCTCATCATGCGCTCACGTAAGCCGGAGGCGAAGGAGTTCCAACGCTGGGTGACACACGAGGTACTGCCGTCCATCCGCAAGTATGGCGCATACATGACCCAGCAGACTCTAGACAAGGCACTCACCAGCCCGGACTTCCTGATCCAGCTCGCCACCAAGCTGAAGGAGGAGCAGGAGAAGGTCAAGGAACTGGAGCCGAAAGCCAAGGCGTTGGATGACTTCACGAACATTCCCGATGCTCTGCTTGTCCGTGACGCAGCGAAACTCCTAAGCAACAATTCCAACATTCAGATCGGTGAGCATGAGCTGCGCCAATGGCTTGTGGATAACGGTTGGATTTACCGGCAGTCCAACCAGTCGTGGTGCGCGGCGTCAAGTCGCGTGAGGCAAGGCCATATGGTCATGGTGTCCTCCCGTTCCCACGGAATCCACAAGGATGGCACGCCATTCGCCTATCCGCCGACCCCTAAGCTGACACGCAAGGGATTGGCGCTTATCCACCAGCGGTTGTCCGAACAAAGTTTCGAGCGAGTGCTTGATGCGGAGGTGGCGGCATGACGTTGTTGAATCCTCCCGCACCACCGCATGAGTTCGTTCTTGACGAGGGTGGGCACTGCGTATTCCGTATCAACGAGCGGAAAGGCGCATCCATCGTCGAAAAAGACGAAAAAAAGACGAGCACATTGTATGAGATTCCCGAATCGAAACTGGCTGCGTTCATCCAATGGGCTTCCGACGTTCACGGTCAATCACGATAGGAGACAGTAATGGAAGACGATTACAAGGCACACGACGATTACAAGACCCGCATGGTCGAAGAATACCACGAACTCAAGGAACGCATCAGCAAACTCGATGATGCCGTCACCAAATACAAGAGGGGAGAGCTTGAGTTCAAACCGAAATGCCTTGGCGGCATGACCGTCGCCCAACTCTACATCATGCAAGACTACTTGCACGTCCTCTTCGACCGCATCAAAGTCATGGGCATCAGCCTCGACTCCGACGACGAGCCTGACAAAAAGCCACTGCCAGCCGAACCACAGTCGCATGGCTTCTTCATCCCACGCGACGGCAAACCATACCTGATTCTCCATGACACGGACGGCACATGGTCATACGTGACGAACACGCCTGCCGTCATGTGCAAAATCGTCAGTTGGAGTGAATTGCCCTACGGTATCAACAAGTTCAGTGGATACATTAACTGGGAGCAGCTGGTCGAAGACCTCCAAGATTCAGCCTTCCCGCTCATCCCACTGAACGCCTCAAGCATGCCGACAATCGCCAAGGCGCTCGCCGACAACAACTGATTCTTCCCCATCCGCCTGCAACCCGGATGGGGACCCATAAGCTTCGCCAGCCACTCCGATAAACAATCAAACAATGAAAAATTGGACGTTTATCGAATGTCCACGTTCACCGGCTGGCAAAGATGGAACATCCCATGATGTTCCATGCCGTGGCGAAACACATCCAAACGAACCGTCACAAGCGTTTGCATACACGCGTCGCCACGGCAATCGTCCAAGCCCACGCAGTGGGAACAGGAACCGTACCACAAGACCATCGCCAATCGAACCAGACACCATATCTTCTCCTGTACTCGAAGGTATCCGACGATGATCTCGAACGGCTCGCGGTCCGAATCCGCGCTTGGACGCCAGCGGCATGACGTCAACGCCACCCATCGGGACGAAGTTTTTCACTTGGTTTTCTCCGTCCCGCATCGGGAACGATGGTCGGCCAGACTGGTTTTCCTTATTTTCCCAGTCGCCCCGCACACCCTTTTGCGAGCCAACCGTCCAGCGTCATGCCGCAACCCGCTTACCCCAACCACCAATCCAAGGAAGGAGCACACACAAATTGACGGCACCCATCATCTTCGAAGACGGCATCCTCACCAAAGACGAGGCAATCGCCTTCACGAAGGTAGGAAAGAAAACATTCGAAGACCTGTACGGGTTCCTCGGATACCAATCCGGCCAAAACAAACTCTTCACAAAAAAGGAACTCCTACTCCGATTCTACGAAATCAAGGACCAAGCAAAGGAGATCAAACAATGACCACCAGACGACTAGTCACCCCGAAAGACATACGAGACAGACAATTCCGACTCTCATTCCCATTCATGGGATACGACGCCAACCAAGTCGATGACTTCCTAGACGACTGCGCGCTCAGCATCCACGCCCTCTGGAACGAAAACCGGAAACTCGCCACGGAAAACAGACGACTCCAATACGAGAACCAAACCCTCAAAACCGACGTGAGCTTCTACAAGCTCGCAGTAGACACCATCGAACACCAAACCAAGGAACAACAATGACCAACACCCCCAAATACGACTTCAGCAGCCTCCGCCCCGACGAACTCAACTCCACCATCGCCGGACTCACCGCACTGAACAAACGAAGCGCCGAAGCCCTCAAAGCCGCAAAGGAAGAATGGCGACGCTCGCATGACGGCGGCGATGAGGAGCACGCCGCGTTCGCCGGACTGGATGCGGGTGAAATCAGTCTCAGCAAAGGCACCGAAGGCCATTACGAGGTCGTTGACGAGCGTGCGTATGGTGCCATGCTGCATGACAGCAAATTCCTCATCCCCGGTGGGAACGATGCGGCGGAGGCCGTGTGGATGCCACGCCCCGAAGCGAAGTCGGAAGCCTATCTGAAGGACATGATCGCGGACCATGGCGGCGAACTCCCTCCCGGCGTCGAGTTCAAGCCGGGACGCGCCCAGACCGTCACGCTTCGCACCACGAGAGGATTCGTGGACAAGGTTTTCACCAGCGAGATAGCACCGAAGATGTTCCAGATGCTCACTTCGACCAAGGAAGAGTAGCCATGTGCAAAAGCCTTACCATCACCAACGAGCAGGACACTTGGAGCCGCGCCCAGCTCGCGGCACTGTCCCAGCTTGGAGTGCAAAACGCGCAGCCAGCCGACTTGGCAGTGTTCCTGCACCAATGCCAGCGTACCGGACTTGACCCTTTCAGTCGTCAAATCTACCTGATCGAACGCCGTCAGAAGCAAGGCAACGAATATGTTTCCAAGCAGACAATCCAAGTCGGCATTGACGGTTTCCGTCTCATCGCCCGTCGTGCGGCGGACAGGAACCATGAACTGTTCAGCGAACCGGAAACCCTCTGGTGCGGAGAGGATGGCGTCTGGCATGACGTGTGGATCGCCCAGACCCCTCCAGTCGCGGCAAAGGTCACCGTCCGTCGAGGAGAAGGCGAGTTCACCGGCGTGGCCCTCTACAGGGAATACGTCGGAACCCGTTACGACAAAAATCTCCACAGGCAGGTCCCCACCAGCATGTGGGCTTCGAAACCGGTGACCATGATCGCGAAATGCGCGGAAGCCCTCGCATTACGCAAGGCGTTCCCGCAGGATTTGAGCGGCCTGTACACGACCGACGAGATGCAGCAGACCAACAACGAGACCGAAGAGGAAATGGTCGAAGCCGAAGTGGTTGACGAGCAGCCACGCCAGAAGCCACGGCAATACGCTCCGCAGGTCCGTCAAGGCCAGCCGGAGCAGACCGCTGCCCAGGCTCCACCCAATGGTCCCGCCAGTCCCGACCAGTTGAAGACAGTCACCGACATCCTCCGCGCCTGCCAGATCAAACCGGATGAAGCTGACGCGTTCATCCAGAAAATACTCCACGACCAGACGGTCACGAGCGTAAGCCTCACGGCAGTGCAGGCACAAACATTCATCAACGAATACCACAAGCACATGCAGCAGCAAGGAGCAGCACAATGAAATACGACCCGAAGAAACTCACCTACGGCGACGCGCTCAGAATCTCGACAGCCAACATGACCGTCACCGTCGAAGTCGGAGGCGTACAGCATGTCACCGGCAAGCTGAAGCACATCGACATGGACGACGCGCTCACCTGCGACGATCCCGCGCTCCGTGATCTCATGGCATTGTCGCCCATCATCACGGACAACGAGTATTTCGTCGTCCGAGACGACGATAAGGGAATCCTATGCCCGGCCATCAGATTCGACCATGACCTGAACGTCACCTGGAACACGATCATCTCCATCGAAGAGAATCCCGACGACGGCGTGGAGCTGGACTTCGACGACTGGAAGGCGACGCTCGTCAAGGTCGAGACCCCCACCGCCGACGAGGACAAGCCAACCGACGACACCCAAGCCGAGGAGTGGGAGAAGCAGCTTCCAAAGGCCAACGGATTCTACAAGGCCGCGACCGGCAGCGTATGGCTCCACACGGGCGACACTTGGACGCCCATCCTGGACCATCACGGCAACGTTCCGCCGCACGCCTTGCAGCAGACCACCGAGGCATTCGCCGTCAGCAGCGGCCATTCGAAACGATTCCCGTTCGAACGCCTCAGCGAGAAGAAACTGCCGACCCGTCCGGGCTTCTACCGCAACAAGGACAAGACGAACCTATACCACCTCAACAGTTGCGGCGTGTGGAAGCTCATCTCCTACATGGGACCGGACTTCGACTTACAGATGAAGGACCCATGGGATTCACCACTCGTACCGGTGTTTGGTGGCGAGGTCGTGTCCGAGAGACGCGTCCGAAACGACATGCCTCTCCACTACTGCACCCTCGGTCTCAAACAGCCGAAGGAAGCGGTCTGCGGGGCGAACTTTTGAACATCACCAGACGAGCCGGATGCACGTGCGCGTACTGCGTGCGTCACGATCCAGTCAAGACGGGACTCATCCCATACTGCCGTAAATGCGGCAAAAGCACTTGCGCCGCCGCGCGAAGCCACATGATCATGTGCAACGTCGAAGCGTCCAACAGCCACAAGACGGCTGACCGTCTCAAAAACATGAAAGCCGAAGACCAGCAGGGATGGGTCGGACTCGAAACCCATCCACGACACGACAAGGAGAACAAGCAATGAGCACTCCGACCATCATCCTCGTGGGACGAATCGTCAAAATCAAAAAGGACGGCAACCTGTTCAACGCCGGAACCACGAAGAACGGCAAGAACTACATCCAGTTCCGCATCCTCTGCTCCAACAGGGTCAAGAACCCGGACGGCTCATGGGGTTACGGCGCATCCTGCTCACGCACCTGCGAAGCATGGAACGATCTCGCCACGCACATCCAGAACAGCATCAAGGAAGGCGACGAGTATATCGTCATCGGCAACGAGTCCGATGATCGTTTCGATGATTCGTCCGGCGTCACCCACTACACGCAGAAGGTCAACGTCCGTGAGATCGGTCCGAGTCTCCGATGGGGCACCGCCCAACTGGTGAACGCAAGCCAGCAGTACGGCCAACGCCAGGCCGCATCCGCTCCCGCTGCCGCCATGCCGCAGCAGGCAGGCCCCGACCCGTGGAGTGGTAGCGGATTCGACGGGTTCGGACAGCCAGCAGGAGAACCGGCGTTCTGATGCCACGCAACCGACAGTCGGCCAAAAAAGCCGGAACGGCAATGGAAACGGCGGTGGAACACTACTTGCAATGGGCGTTGAACGACCAACGCATCATCCGCCGCCGTCTCCACGGCAGCGACGACCTAGGCGACATCGCGAACATCTTCTTCCACGGTCAACCCGTATGCGTGGAAGTCAAGAACACCAAACGCCTCGACGCCACGAAACACTACAACGAGGCGGTCGAGGAGGCCGGAAACCTTGACAGCCCCTACCCGTGGGTCGTGCAGAAGAAGCCACGCGTCGGACTGACCACACTCGAACGAATCGGACAACAGCTCGCATACACGGATCTGGAAACCTACCACACCATGTGCGCGCTGGCCGGACGGTTCACTGAAAAATTCGACATCGACCTCATCGGGCGGAGCGGACAATACGTCTGCATCACCTTGGAGAACCTAGCCCTCATCCTCAACGACGGACTGCCACTCGGACCGGAAGGACAATCATGACCGCGATAGTCGCCACATGCGCCCTCATCGTCAGTGTCATCGGATTCGTCATCATGCTCGGCTCGTTGAACCTCATCGACCGTAACAGGCCGTCAGGCGACTGGCTGTGGATATTGGGCATGACCCTAGTGGAGGGCGGTTCGATAACCATCTTCACCGACATCGGGATAGGACTCATGACATGACGGGAGAATCTGAAGTGAGGGACGGCTACACCCGACTCGACAACGGATTCTGGGCCGACGCGAGGATATGCAGGCTCCGCGACGAAATGCCAAGAGCGGCGCTCATCTACGTCATGGCATTGAGCTGGTGCAGCTGCAACCTCACGGATGGAGACATCGACACCGACCAGCTGACGTACACGCTTGGCGCATCCGAACAGGAGATCGAAACCCTCATCGACATCGGCCTGTTCCAACAGACCATCACCGGCGTGCGCATCAACGAATACCAGTCGAACGGGAACCACACCAGAAAAGAACTCGCCGACCGGACGGCCCGCAACACGGCAAGCAAACGCCGAAGCCGCGCACGACAGGAATCCGACGACAAGTATTCCGCCGATTTCGAAACCTTCTGGAAAGCGTATCCACGACACGTTGACAAGCGTCCCGCCTGGAAAGCATGGAAGAACGCCATCCAAGACACGGGCGCGGACACCATCATCAACAGCGCCCGAGCCTATGCCAGACAGGTCGAGATCGAAGGAACCGAACCCAAATACGTCAAATACGCGGCCACATGGCTCAACGCGGCGGGGTGGGAAAACGAATACGACATCCGACCATCCCTCACCCTCCGCACCAATCCGACCATGATGAGCCGCAACGAATCGAACCGCATGGCGAACCTCAACAGGGCATGGCAGTACATGAGCGACGAGGAGCGCCAACGGGCGATGGGAGGAACAGGATGATAACCAAAGGAGAGGCCGCGATGCTGCTGACCGCGATCAACGCGCATCACGGCAACGCCCAATGGGACGACCTGCAATTGGACGAGTTCTACCGCGAACTCGACAAGCGCAACAACATCCAAGACATGCGGACGGCGGTCGTGAGATTCTATGCGACCAAATCGGACAAGTGGATGCGTGCCGCCGACATCAACATCCTCTGCAAGAAAATTCGCGCAAGCCGGATTCCCGACGAGAACACCATCCAACAGCTCGCCGCCAAGCATCACGTCACGGCGGACGACTATTGGGAGTTCAAACGTCGCGTCGTCTTCGGCACTGCGCGGGAAGCCCAAGAGTTGGGCGAAGCCGTCAGCAAGGCCCTCGAACAGGCCGACCGTCCGCAAATCGCATCCAAGCCCATCGCACGCCAGCCAACCGTGGACGACGATCTGGGAGACCTGTTCAAAACACCATGAGCAAATGGAAGGAAACCAACAAGTACGGCATCCGTGAAAGCAAAGCCGCCTACTGGCGTTACACGCGGCGGATGAACAAGGAAGCCGAAATCCTCAAGGAACTCGAACCACAGCCTCCCACGCATGTGGACCTGACCGGACTGGAAACCTATATCCAACGATTACGTGAATCCAAGGAACCAACAATGGACGACAATTATCTCATCTGGTTCGATGGCGAAACCAGCGGACTCGACCCAATGTCCGACAATCTACTGGAAGTCGAAGCCAGAATCACCGACATGAAGGGCCTTCAGGTGCCACTTGCCGACGACCCCCTGATATTCCATAGGGTCATCCGTTTCGATGACAACACGCCAATCCGCGCGTTCAACAGCACGACCATCGACATGCATTCCAGAAACGGACTCATCGGCGAATGCATGAACGCGGAAGACACGCTCAAAAACGTGGACAAGCAGATGGCCGTCTGGCTCATCGACACGGGCCTCGACCCCGGTCTCATGCATCCAGCCGGAACCAACGTCCACTTCGATATCCGATGGCTCGACGTGAACATGCCCAACACGAGCGGCATCCTCCACAAGCTCAGCCACCGGCGACTCGACCTCACCAGCTTCCGCCTCTTGCAACTCGCCCACGGCGGCGACCCATACGATTGCGTCCACGAACCCACGCATCGCACAACCGACTGCCTCAACCGCGACATCTCCGAATACAAAACCATCAGCAACCAGCAAGGACAGTGAAATGACCCTAGAAACCCTCGAAATCCAACCGCTCACCCCAAACGCCACAGTCACCCGCGCTCACGACGCGGACGCCGGACTCGACCTACACTGCATCGAAGACTTCCACATCGACGGACTAGGCCGCATCACAGTGAGAACCGGCATCGCGATCAACCTGCCCGAAGGCTACATGGCACGAGTCTGCCCACGTTCCGGCCTTGCCAGGAATTACGGCATCGACATCCTCGGCGGCATCATCGACGCCGGATACCGTGGCGAGATCAAAGTCATCCTGCATAACACATCCACCAGCCGCATCAACTTCCGTTGCGGCGACCGTATCGCGCAACTCGTCATCACGCCGGTGGAAACCCCCAGAATCCGCAAGGTCGTCGAATTCACCGACACGACGGAACGCGGAGGAAACGGATTCGGCTCGACCGGACGATGAACGACAGGAACCAGTCATGAAACGAAACGTCTACACCATCCACGGACAACGATTACGAAACACACAAGCGTCAATGCTTGTCCACATCGTCGAAACGCATCGAATGCCATCATCCGCATTCTACGCGAAACCGTTAGCCACGTTAGGCTCCCTCATCGACAGGAATCTCATCATCCCCCTCGCGGACGGCACCTACAAGCCAACCAAGCAAGGCATCGAGACCGCCGACGCGATCAAACGATTAGACAAGGAAGAGCCAACACGACGGCCAAACATCGTCCAACGTGGCATCAACCGAAACTTCAACAAGTACTGGAACGACTACTACTCGCATCCACTCACATACGAATACCACCCGACATTGGAAACCATCTGCGAAAGGAACCGATGATGCAGACACTCAGCCCGAAACAGCAGGAAATGCTCACTGACGTGAGCAACATGCAAGGCCAATATCAGGCCGTCGATAACCAGACCGGCAGGGCACTGCTCCGCAAGAAGCTTATCCGCCAAGTGAACGACCGGTTCGAGACAACCAAGGAAGGCGAACGACTGCACATGGAAATCGTGAACCAGGCATTCGAGAAGGCAAGGATGGTGCTAAATGACTGACAACATAAATCCAAGCCACTACAAGGACGGCCCATTCGAATGCATCGAACTATCCAGACTGCTTAGCTCCGACTGGGGCCAAGCCATCCAATACTGCTTCAGATGGCAACACAAGAACGGTGTGGAAGACCTCAAAAAGGCGCTCTGGTTCATCAATGACGCGCTCGACCATAACGTGCCGCCAATCGCCGCATGGAGCAGAGAGAATGCCTGCGCCTCCCACGCCAAGGCCGATAGGCTTCTCGAAATACTGGCGACTGAGAACTGGGCCGATCTCGGACGATTCTGGCTGGAACTCGAGCGCGGAACCGCATGGACGGTACGTTTGGCGCTCGCCGAAAAGATCAATGAGATCGAGAAGGAAGGAAAGTAATCATGGAACATATCGTGCAGTTCGCCATCAACATTGACGACAAGACCATCCAGAACCGTATCGAGGAACACGCCTACACGGACGTGCTCGACAAGCTCACCAAAAAAGCCGTGGACAGTGTTTTCGCGCATTCCAGCGCGTATTCGCGGGAACTCATGTGGGAGAAGCTGCTGGATAACGCTTTGCAAAGCTTCCTCGAAGAACGCAAGGACGCGATCATCGACAGGGCCGCGCACATACTCGCCGACCGGTTCCAACGGACGAAGAAGTATCGGGAAGCCATGGGTGCCGCCATCGCAAAGGACGGCGAGTGATGGACGACTTGGACAAGGTCGAGAAAATTCTGATTGTCGTACTGGTGGTATCCCTCGCCGCAACGCTCTTCCTGATGGGAGTAAGCATCTACTCGTACTGGTATGTGGGCACGCATCATGATTACGGCATGAAGACGGTCAAGACCGGCGACGTGACATGGGTCTGCCTCACCGACCACGGCACGACCATCGGCTGCGACACCGTGAAGGAATACCAGTGACCGGATACATCATCTGGCCGAAGGGCGATACGGGGCTGCACACATGCCGAGCGTACAAGACGCTCCAAGAGGCATCGGATGTGGCGCAGGAGAGCGCCGACTTCCGTCACAGGCCGTATGAGGTGCGCACGGCAGGCGAGACCCCGCAGCGAATCATTGAAACCTTCAACCCAAGGAAAAGCAAATGAGCGAAGAGATACAAGTGGGAACCACCCGCGTCACATTCCATGTGACGGCGTTCTACCCGCCGATGGATATTGCGGAAGTTCATGTGGACGTACCGGTGTACGTGACCACCGGCGAAACGATTGGAAACCATGGAAAAGGCAGTGTCCCAGCCCACGTGCAGAAGGATTTCGACAAGAAGGTGGAACACGCATTGCAAGTGTTCGCCGACACGTTGGAAGCATCATTCAAGGAGGAGTCCACGGATGTTCAACAGAAAGCATAGGAAAGTCCGATACGTCAAATGCCCGTACTGCGGCAAAAGCCCAGTCCGCATAGAAGGACGCAGCATCACAGACAAGAACCAGATCGTCATGCATTACAAGTGCCCAAAAAATCATCTGACCACCGGCGACACGCCATATCCAAGCCGAGCATTGGAACTTTGGCTTCTCGCAGTCGGCAAGGTGCTGAAAGTCGATGATGTGATAAGCGACTACTTCGCCAAACAGCAAAGGAAGGAGGCAGGCCAATGACAGAGCATGAGGAATATTGCGTGAGCATCCGCAAATTCTACAGAATGCCCGACCACACGCTGGTTGGATGCGCGGTTGTGTTATGGGCTTGGAACAGTCACAACAAAACATGGCGGTATGTGGCGCGGCGTGCCTACAACGGCAGTCTCAAGAAGGCGTTACGGCAGGCGAGACGGGACGCGAGAAAACTCGCCGGAATCTTCGACTGCACCAGCTATGACACCAACGAGGAAGGAATGTGGCAATGAGCGACGTGCACGAATCATTGACGGACTGGCGGACACTGCCCGCGAACATACTCGCCGGGCATAGGGCGATAGTCCAACTCGACGAGGGCACGATCATCGACGGGTATCTGGAACATGTGCCGTCGAAACTTCGCAAGGAGCTACGAGGCGCGACGGAAGGAATCCGCGAATCATTGACGGTCGAAGGCGTATATCAGCCGGTAATCGTCAGCGTGAATGCCGGTGAGAAGCATCTGGCCAATGGCGTGAAAGCTGTGAACATCCTCAAGGAGATGAGCGCATGAGTCTTACCGAAGTCTGCTGGAATATTTCAAGCGTTTTCATCGTCATCGTCTTGGGCGTGATGGCGGTGTTGGCGATGCTGACGCTGTTTGCGATAGTGGCGGCGATATTCACTTCCAATCCACAAGACAAGGAGGAACACCATGGTAACGAACGTGAGTGAAAAAGACAAAGCATTGCAGGAAGTCATCGACTGGTGCGAGCAGCGTGAGATCGAAGGTCTGCGGCTTGCAAATGCTCTTCTGATGCAGCGTGACATGGCCGCATATGGTGTCGTGAAGGGACAAATCAACGCATACGAAAAGACAGCTGACCACTGCCGTTCCTTGCTTGGCTACACCGGCTCCCTGCCGTCCTATCTCAACTATGAAGACATCGATGACAGCAGCCCGGACATGCACCCACAGGTTGGCGACTACGGTGTGGCCATCCGAGAGAACTCCCACGGTCAGGAGGAAATACCGTTCCACATCGAACGGGAGGAACACACCGGACTGCCGGTCGCACTCCTGAACATGCAACGGTATGCAAAACCGGAAGGCGACATCGACCATGGACAGTACGTGAGCCTTTTCCAACTCTATCTGGACGGCTTTATGCTGAGCCGAATAGGGCGAAACGCTGCTCAAAATCAAAGCGAGGATGCGAAAAAATGAAATGGAAACCGGATTGGTCGGACATCGCCGAAAACCTGCTGATCGGACTGATGGTGGTGGCCGTGGCCGCAGCATTCATCCTCACCTTCGGTTGCGTATGGAAAGCCGAGACAACCTCCAGAACCATCATCATGCGCGACGGAAATCAATCATACGCCTGCACGATCAGCGACATAAGCCCGACCCCATACGACTGCAAGCCAATCGAGGACACGGAGGAATAATCATGTGGTTCAAACGCGAATACAGCGGATACGGGTGTCCAACGTGCGGCAGACTACCCGTCCTCGCGGAAGGACAGACGGAGAAATACTACGAAACCCTCAAAGCCGTGAAAACAACAACCATATACCGGCTCCAATGCCCCAGAAAACACCTCTCTACAAACTGGTACAGCGACCCTATGGATGCAAGCATCAACTGGAAACACGTCGTGAACGAATACAAAAGGAAGGATGCGAAATGAGCAGTCAATACAAGGTTCGCTCACTGTTTTGGGATTACGACGACAACTGCTATCGCTTAAGAAACCAGAATGCGATTGAAGAGCTACTGAACGATGGTTGGAAGATTTCACGGGTGGATACCATGTCGCCAACGGAATTTCAATCTGGCACCACAGTCAGCGCCACGAACGTCTACGTTCTCGAAAAGCAAAACGAGGAAAAGCAAAACGAGGACACGAAAAAGAACAGTGTGTTAGACCTTCTCCCGCATGACATGGGTCTACGTATGGAATTCCTACCGCATGACATGGGTCTACGCGTGGAACTCGATACGAACGAAACATGCTACCTGAAAAGCGGATGGAAAGAACGCTGTGGCTATATCTACGGGCTTGCTGTGAGTTATACGGATCGTTCCGGCATCGTATCCGCTTGGCCTGACAATCCTGTTCCCATCGCAATCATGAATAGCCACGTGAGGCTAGCAGTCTCATTCGAGGAATATGGAACCGAAACCACCAAGTAAAACGAGGATACGAACATGAAGGAGGCAAACCGTTGAACGACGATAAGCAGCATGCGGTGTGGCATGAAAGCATCGAAAAATACGGCAAGGAGGCGCAAAGCATCGTCTGCATGGAGGAATGCTCCGAACTCATCCAAGCCATCAGCAAGCGTCTACGCGGCAAACCCGATGCCACCGACAATCTCGCAGAGGAAATGGCCGACGTGACCATCTGCCTGTACCTGCTCAAGGAAATGTACGACATCACCGACACGCAGGTTGATACGTGGATTGCTCGCAAAACGTTCAGGCAATTCGCGCGAATGCAGGCCGATGACCCATTCCTGGAAGGCAAGGACGCAGAATGAGCAAAGACATGGAGAAGATTATGTACATAATCAAGAAAGCGTCCTACGCGATCAACGCGATACTGATGCTCGCAATCATCATCATACAAATCACCAACAACGCGAACCCTATATTCATAGCGATACTCTCGTTCCTCTACGGAGCATACGTGATGATCGTGTTCGTCATACTGTACGAAGAACACTTGGAGAAGGAATACGAATGAGCCTACGGAACCAGGTCCTCCACTACGCGGACCTCGACTACGACGCGGACGAGATAAGCCGCCTGCTGCACGTGGACAGGAGGCTCGTACTCCAAATCGAAGCCCACCGCAACGACCCCGAACCAGCCACGACAACGGAAGGAGAACAACCAACGCTAATCTGACACACACACTATACTAGACAAGTCGCCCAACGGTTGCAAACAAAGGGTTGAGGCAACAAGACCAAACACACCCAAAACGCAACCAAGGAGCCAACACTTGACGCAAACCACATGCGCGGCATGCTGGAAAACAACCGACGACAAGCATATCCTCTGCACATCCTGCGAAACCCAACTCCAATTCGACCTGCAATGGTTCGAAAACCACCTGCAAGACCTCGAATGGCGCACAAACCGCATGGACAAGACAGGCAACGGCGGAGGCGGCGGACATAACGGACTCGCCACCTCCCCGGCACCATTACGCGAAACCGCGTTCGAACTCATCGAAGGCAACGGCATGGACGACATTCCAAGCCTCCGTGACATCATCAACGAATACGCGCGATGCCTGAATGTGACCGCCCCATACGACCGGAAACTCGAAACACTCATCCGCAACATCCGGCTCACCGACAAGTGGAAGACCAGCAAGGCAACACCAACCTACGCGCGAATCATCCACCGTATCCGACGCAAGGCCCAGGAACTCCTCGACTTCACCCTCGAAGACCAGATCATCATCGGCGAATGCCCGACCGACGACTGCCATCGCATCGTGAAAGTCATTCCAAACGCCACGTTCGCACCGAAATGCCCCGACTGCAGTCAAGTGTATCCGGTCTCCGCCATCCGTGAGAACAGGCGACGCAAACTCCTCGCCACGCACATCACCGGCACGCAGACCGAAATCCGCAGACTGCTCCTGCAATGCGGCATCATCGTCAAACCCGGCACCATGCGCAGTTGGGTCAGCAGGGGAGACCTGAAACCCGTCACGCCAGTCAAAGACACGCGCAAGCAACGCTACCGGCTGTCCGACGTGTACAAGCTCGCCGTCAGAAACCCCGAAAAGGAAACGAACATTTGGATGCTCCTACAGGAGGAACAAGCATGAACATCGACCTCTCCAACCCGCCATACGCGGTCAAACTCAATGATCTCGGATTCGCATACTCGCACACCGACCATAAGAAAGGCATCATCGTCTACACTCACGCCGACCCCAGATTGGTCGGCTCCAAATGGGTTGACCATTGGAATGACATGGAATGCATCATCGACTTCGAAGATGAGAACTGCATGAAACCATTGTCATTCACGTTCAAGAACCTTAGAAACGGCGTCAGCAAAACCATTCCGGCAAGCAATCTCGCCCTAGTGGAAGAAGTCATCCGATGACCGCCACTATCAGCATCACCGACAAGGGCAAGACCATCACCTACCACGCGCATCACATGCGAGACCAAATCGAACCAGTCAAACAGTACGGCATGTTCGGAGAACGATTGGACGCCCGAAAGAAACTACACGTTCTCACCTTCTACACGGAGGATTGAAGTGAAAGTCAACATCAACTGCTCACCAATCCTACTACTATTGTCCAGCGTGCTGGCACTCCTGAAAATCATGGGACAATTCCCATACTCATGGATATGGGTGATCTCACCCATTTGGATACCACTACTCGCACTGGCCGGTATCACAATCATCCTGATAATCGCTTGGATTATCGGCGTCATAGGCGTACTCATTCTCGAAAAGTTCGGAGACTAATTGCAGATCAGCGGCAACACCAACAACGGGGATGTGGCGTGCGTCATCGACACGACACAGGACAACATCACCAAGGAGGCACAATGAAAGTACTCGACTTCACCAAGGAAACAGACGAACTGGAAAACAAGCTGATAAAACTCGGATTCCACTATCAAAACACCGACAAGATGGAGTCAGATGGTCTGTACATCTCCTCACGACTGATAATCACATGGGCGAACGTCATGAATGGCGTGACCCTACAGATCATCCATACGTATGACAGATACGGCGACGAAACCAACGGATACATCAAGATAACGGATAATTGCACGAACGCAAGCGTCAACATGTCGGTCGAAGAGTTCATGGAATTGGAAGAGATCACGAACAGCAACGGCAGCACATTCCCACGCCCGAAAACATCCTTCAAAAGAATTACCAACGAGAACTAGGAGACCACGCGGAATGAGCGAGACAATCAAAATCAGTGGAAAGTGAGCGCGTCATGCGAATCTACCTAGTAACTGCGAACGCACAGGATCACAACGAATACATCGAGTACCGGGATCAACCATATAATCCCGATTCGTTCACTGACACCCCAATGCACATGGGCGAAACATCATACACCGCAGGATTTGTAAGCATCATGGGCGTTTACACGACACGCGAACAAGCGGAGACACGCGTAAACAAGCTTACCCGCGAGAAATTCCCGGACTTGCGAATCATCGAGATTGAAGCGGACTCGGACTGTTGGCAGTTCGTCGGTGGAGGTTGGCTCTGGTGAACAAGCAGATAATCACAGCGGACCATCTGAACGCCACGCACTTGGGCAAGCGAATCACCATCAACGGCAAGCATGGCACCGTCATGTCGGGCACGCTGAAAGAAATCCGCGCCGACTACGCCATCATGCCCAGTTTCACGTCTTACTTCCCCTACAAAGCAGACAAACCATTGGAGTACAGTAAGGACGTTCACATCATCCTGCACTTGTCGAACCAAGTCAACGACGATATCAAAGCAACCGTACACGAGAACACGGAACTACAGGTAGAAGACGAACACGTGGAGAGCAGCTTAGCCCGCATCATGGCACAGACAGGTAGACCATTTTGTTGACGTCAACAAAATGGTCAGATTCGAAAAAGGAGACACAATGACGTCACCAACCACCAAAGAACTGCTCATGCGCGTGATCGCCGTGGAATCACCGAAACTGTTCGACGGGTCAGACAACGAGCCAATCGAAGTGACCTCCTACTCCTTTCAGGAAGAAGGAATGCGTCTCTGCGATACATGCGACTATCCAGAACTGTTGCTCATAGGATACCGAACACGCGGCGGGAAAACGAAACATCTAAAGTATGAATACTTCGACCTATCCGACCTGCTCAGAACATTGGACAAGTGGGATATGCAACACGACGATACGAGGGAGTCGGACGCATGAAATGGTTCACCAGCGATCTGCATTTCGCACACCCATTCGTGGCCGCGCTACGCGGTTACGCGCTACCCGGATACGCTCGCGACGAATTAATCAAACAACAGGCCGAACACGACAGCAGACAACTCAAGGATCGCGTTGACTGGCGGAAGCACGATGCCGACATCGTACAAGCGATAAACACATATGTCGGCAAGGAAGACGAACTCTACATCCTGGGAGACATCAGTTCCGGCAGCACGTGGAGCGTAGACCAGGCGATAATGCGCATCCAGAATCTACAGGTTCCACGCAAACGCAGACACTTGATCCTCGGCAACCACGAACTGCACAGTTCCAGCCGCACGCTGGAAAAGTTGGCAAGCGTGTTCGGGGAAGTCGGAATGGTCGGCATCACCGAAATCAGAGACGGGTGGGGCAACAATCCACACACGGTATTTTTAAGCCACTACCAATGGCGTGAAGACTTCACGCAAAGCAAACCCCTAGGCGCAGTCTCAACCAATTGGAACGCGCCGGAATTAGCCGAATACGCGCTACCACGCATGAACAACACTTTGCTCCTGCACGGACACACGCACGCGCATGACCCGCTTGAGTTCGGTAGGCATCAAAATGAGATCAACGTCGGATTGGACGCATGGCGTTTCGAGCCGGTCAACGAAGCCGAATTGGTGGACAATTGGCTACACGCTGCGTTAAACGTAACTGAGTGATCTACAATGGCACATGAATGGGGGCGGATTCAAAAACCGCCCCCACTATTCTTCAGTAATTATTTTTGATAGAGGTAATTAAGGCGCCGCCACCGCTCAGAACAGTGGCGGCAAATTCTTTTATGCGGCAAGCTTGAGATTATGGTTTGCGAGATAGTCGGCAATATCCTTTTCAAGCCGCGTATCAACGCCTTGCGTGTAACAGTCACGGTATGCGATCACACCACCGGTACCATCGAACGCGACATACGCCACACGACGGCCCGTGGAATCACGGAAACCACGAGGCTTATGCGCGTAAGCGCCGAACACGTCGGCTAGTTCCTTGACCGACTTACCGCCAGGAATCACCACCTTGCGCACTATGACCGCGCTGGAAGTGGCAACCACCTCATGAGGCTCAGTCTGCGGCGGAATCTCGGGAATCTCAGCCGTAACCGGCTCCGGTTCGACAGCCTCAATCGACTGTGCGACAGGTACCACCGGTTCGACAACAGGCAGATCATCATACGTCTCGCACATCTCAGGATGATCTTGCTCAACCGGAGTCAGAAACGAAACGTCACGAGACACAACCATGCCGCCATGCTCCCACGACAACACCCAGCCACGCTCACGGTCAACATCAGGAAGACTCACGCCATGAACCGTATAATCCCCGCAATCATCGGACGCAATCAATCCGCCACGTTCCACGATTGACGGCACGTCACCGATCTCACGAACGGCCTGAGCATAATCCGCCCCGTTAGGGTCAAGCCATACGCCACCTTCGGCACGATACACGGCGGCAACACCACGCACCGCCTGAGCATTGACGACACCAGGAACCATACGCCACGACTCGACGTCACCCGACATGACGAAACGCCATACGCTCGGACTGTCAACGGAATTGAAAAACATGAAAACACCATCAGAATTGACGGCCCATAAACCGTTAACCTTATTAGACATTTCAAACCCTCAAAATTGGTAACGCCGATACCAAACTGCCAATAACCGGCATAAAAATGGATACTCATAACACACACTCCATTCCAGCCCCCTTGTTAAAATGAGAGGGCTTATAAATCGGTTTGTTTTAAGCGAAACCCCAAGAGTGATGCAACACTCTTGGGGTATTTTCATCAGACGGGGAACCCCGCCAAACACGTTCGACTAAACAAAATCCCGGCAGCAAAAGCAACCGGGATTCATAGACGCGGCCTACGCGCCCAACGGCACGGCCTCCTCACGCGCGGTATCAGGTGCGAC